>ERZ773359.2104-NODE-2104-length-25933-cov-25.251140_pt1 | contig 25933 bp, 23 predicted proteins | sample MGYA00374955_ERZ773359 | MGnify/ENA primary metagenome ERZ773359 (study PRJEB29098, sample SAMN04486028) | biogas fermenter metagenome | study: EMG produced TPA metagenomics assembly of the Biogas fermentation microbial communities from Germany - Plant 4 DNA1...
TTTTTAGTCTACCTATAAGGAATTGAAACCTGGTAATGACCATCAATGCAGTCTGATATCCTTGATTTTTAGTCTACCTATAAGGAGTTAGAAGTGAAAGATTGAAAACGGCAAGCATAAATTGCTTGCCGTTTTCTTAAAGATCATATGTTTATATGCATACGATTAGTCTTCTATTTTAGCAGGTTCTCGCAATTAACATAAAAATACCAGAAACTATGTAAAATTTAGAAGGATTTTGCCATTTTGTATAGAATTATATAAATGGTGAGTAAAAATGGAGCATTTAAAATTTTTTTAATTAAGTAAAATATCGGAGCTTATGAAAAAAGCTACGATTTTTTTATGAAAAAAATTTGGTGTTCTATGGAGTTTATTATGAGTATGTATGTTTAGTTAAGGATTTATGCAAAAAACACACCAAGGAAAATTTTGTGTATGAAACCTTAAAAGATACGCAATGAAGTATATACTTAGGAGGATAAAGATGTCTGATGATAACAAAAGGATCGTTCTTATATCCCTTATAGGAAAAGGGCAGCAAGGAGACAAGGGTTACAGAAAAGCAGAATATTTTTTTGACGAAACCCAGGAGGCTATAAGCACATCATTCTTCGGTTCAGCTCTGTACCGTACATTAAAAAAATTAGGTCACAACATAGAACAATGGATCATATTCGGTACTGCTCAATCCAACTGGTCAGAACTTTTAAGTACGATAGAGGATAAGCTGCATGACAAAGCACATCCTGATAACCTTCTTAAATTGTGGGAAGAAGTCTATCAACAGGAGAAAGACGGCATTTCTGAGAAGCTTCTCAAGGAATGGGAAAGTTTGCTTCAAAACGATCTTCCGGGTGTACGCCTTCTCATGGTGGATCCTCTTAAACACGCGATTTACTTAAATACCATGCTGAATGAGGTAACAGACAAAAAATGCAAAGTTGTACTGGATATAACCCATTCTTTCAGACACATGCCGGTCATGATAGCATTTTCGCTTATGGTATTAAGATATATCAAAAATATATCTGATGTCACTATATATTATGGGGCTTTTGACATGAAGTATTTTATGGATAATCCCCATAAGGATTATGTACCGGTTATAAAAATTGAATTCGGTACACAGTTGATTTCCCTTGCAGAAAGCCTGGCGACTTTTAATGATTCAGCCTACTTTGTAGATCTTTTAAGCTTAATGGATATACCTGGTACTGACGATACCTATTTTTTACTTGAAATGAACAGGCAACCCAGAAGCAAGTTGACTGAAATAATTCAAAAGCTGAATGAAATATCTGAAGGAGACGATTACCGGGCTGCTATTGCACGATATCTGCACAAAGAGATCAAACCTTTGCTTGAATCTACTCTGGATAAAAGGATGGTTGAAAGAGCAAAGTTTTTCTTTGCCAGGAAACAATATTTAAAGGCATTGATATTGCTGTACGAGGGAATGATCATAGGGATTGGAAGAAAGCATGGTTTTACCAATTATATGCATTATGGTGAACGGGAACAGATAAGAAGCTTTATAAAAAGCAATACTCAACGCGTATTTATGGACCAGGATCAAAAAGAACTGTTTTATAAGATTGAATATACCAGAAATGCTGCCGTACACGGCTCTGTTTCAAGAGGTACTCAGGACACGCTTGAAAAAATTGAACGGTTTGAGGAGTTGTTTGTTGAAGGGGTGAAGCTCTACGACAGTATTGTATAACACAGGAAATATGTACTGGTAGATGCAGAGGTGGCAGGATGATAAAATTTTTCTCATTTCTCGGAACGATAGAGCATTCTCCAAGCAATTATTATATGGAAGATGGACAGGAGCAGCGGTTTGAAGTAACTGATTGCTGTTATGTTCAGGAGGCTCTGTTAAGGATATTAAAGCAAAAGGGAATTGATTTTGATGAAGTGGTGGTTTTTACCACTGAAGACTCTTATGCAAAAAACTGGATAGACAATGCATATAAAAAGGATGCAGTGAACCGGCCGGGGCTGAAGAAAGTTCTTGAAGATATGTTCAAGGACAGCCCCGTTGCTGTAAAAAACGTAAATGTTCCTGCAGGTGACAGCCAGGAAGAGCTGTGGGTACTGTTTGAAACCATGTTAAATGAGATCGATGAAGGGGATCATATAATACTGGATATAACCCATTCCTTTCGATTTTTCCCCGTGCTTGCTTTTATAGTCCTCAGCTTTGCAAGGATTACAAAAAAATGCGAAATCAAAGGCATATTCTACGGGGCTATGGGCAGCAGAGCCGGAGACGCCGGGCAAACTGCTCAAATCCATGTTCCGATATTTGATTTGACACCATCTGTTGAATTGTTTGACTGGTTTTTTAGGGTTATTGATATAAACCATGAAGGATGGATGGATCATACCGAAAGGATCGGTATGATCAGACAAAAACTGGATGATTTTCTCAACAAAGCAGTAGAAATAATACAAGGGCGTTTGGAGGGAACTGTTTTAACTGGAGCGAATCCGATGGATAAACCTTCCAAACCTCCAAAACGCATGTTTCTTATATTTTCTCATAGGCTTACGGATATGCAGAAGCATCAGGCTGAGACGGAGCTTGGGATTGAAGATTTTGTTTACCTTCCCGAAAACCTCTCTCAGAAGTGGAGCAATGTACCTCCTGATATAGAAACTCTGGATGAATATCTGCATGACTTGCTTGCATGGCTTGATGGGAATTCGTCCGAAGGGGACTATGTACTGGTTCAGGGGGATTATGGAGCAACGTTTATGGTGGTAACATACTGTCTCAAACGAAAGCTGATTCCGGTATATGCCACCACCCGCAGAGTGGTACGGGAGCGGAATGAGGGTGGCAAAGTTATAACGGTGCGTGAGTTTGAGCACGTTGACTTTAGAAGATACAAAGGTGAGGAGAGATAATGCTTATGAGGAATGCAGACATAGCAAGGCTTTTAAATCCAAAGCCGGTTTCCTGGTCTCGTTTTGAAGAAATAAAAAAAGAGATTACGGACCGTATTGCCCGGGAAGATAGCGGCATAGCCGGTTTGCTGGACGAATACGGCGACATACCCTTTTATTTTAAGCCGGAAGATACGGAAAAGTTTATGCCGTCAATAAGGGATGTGGCAAGGCTTTATGTACTCATTAATTACCTTTTATCAGAAAGTTTGCAGCAGCCTTTCGTTTCAGCGGAGTATTACAGAAAATTTTTTGACAATCAGATGGACGAGGTAAAACAGTATATCAGCAGTGTTATCAATCCTGCGGAAGAAAAACCTGTCTCTCTCCCTCAGGATGTTAAGGTGGATGTTGTATCCGGCTCGGTTTATAAAGTAAAAAAATATTTTCTGGAGAACAACCGTATTAAGGATATAAGGGGAGCCAGCGCTTTAATAAAATACATGAGCGAGGATATAACCCTGGATTATTTTAATGAAAAATATATACCGGAATGTGTAATATACTGCGGCGGCGGTAATATGTTGGCATTTGTTCCGGCAGGGCAGGGTAAAACCATATGCAAAGAGTTTGAAACAAAATATGCTGATATTTCCCTGACCGCCCGGCACGCTTTTGAACACATCTCCTGCAGTCTGGATGAGCTTATGAAGGATTATAACGAAAAAATGCGTGAGCTCAATGAGAAACTGGATGAAAGAAAAAAGGTTAAGATATACCCGATAAACCCCGACAGCGAGCTTGATGCTGTAAAAATCGGTCCGCAGCTGATCCGTTTTGACAAAGCTGAGCGCATAGATGCTAAAAACGCAGTGTGTGAGCTGTGTGCCGTCAGAGATGCGGTGTACAGGGTACCCGCCCCGGAGGAGCCTGTATTAGCATGTCCGTCCTGTATGCGAAAAAACCGTGTTGGAGATTACAAAACCATATTCTATGACGAGTATGAGGACTTTATTGGAAAGAGTCCGGAACGGGATGTATCCAGCGTATCGGATATACAGGATGAAAATGGTCAGGTTGCTGTAATATATGCTGATGGCAATAATATGGGAAATATAGTTATGAATATAAACAGCCCGTTTGAACACATGTACTTCAGCCGAAGGCTTGATTATGTGACGAAGAGTTCGGTATACCGGGCGATACATAAGGTCATGGAAGATAAAGCAAGATTCGAGGCCATTGCTCTGGGAGGAGATGATGTCTTTATAATTGTTCCGGGAGACACCAGCCTGGAGATAACCAATGAGATAATTAATGCCTTTGATAAAAGCTTTGAAGGTTTGATAAGCATATCAGCAGGGGTATGCATTGCAAAGCACTCCACACCTATACAAAGTATGCTTGGGGTTGCTCAGGCAAAGATGAAAATTGCCAAGGATCTTGTGCGGAATAAAGGTCTTAGAGAGGGTACGGTGGACATTGATATTATACAAAGCAACATAAATCTGGATTTAAACAGTAAAAAATTTAGTTTATTCCCCGTTGAATCCTCCCGCCTTGCAAGGTTTATAGAGGTAATAAAAAATATGAAACGTTCCAGTGAAATAAACCGTTCCCAGCTTTATAAACTAAGACATGCATATGAAAAGATGAAAAAGGTGCCATATGAGTTCCAGTTGTTTTATATGTATCAGACAAAGAGGCTTTCAAACCAGTACAGCTTGCTGACAGCACGGCTTTTTGACATAAAACCGGACAAGTTCAGCGGCTTGATTGAGAATAATGATTTGTCTTCAAAAGAAACCTTTATATCACCTTGGAATGACATAATTTTGCTGTGGGATTGCATAGGGGGTGCATGAATTGTTTCTCAAGAAATATAAGGTTAACATAAAGGTTATAACACCCTTCAATATTGCGTCGGGCGAGGACATCGGCGGTGTGGCTGATAAAAGCGTGGTGCTGTTCAACGGGCAACCGTATATACCGGGTAGTACCATAAAGGGTAAGATGCGCAGAAACTTCCGTAAAATAGCTGATATAAATCATACTGGCGGCAACTGTAAATGCCCGTTATGCAGCATATTCGGAGCCGAGGGATACAAACCGTCGAGAATATACGTTGACAATTTTCTGCCGATAACCGATCATGGCGATGTTGGTACTATTATACGATTTGGCAATGCCATAGACAGATACAAGCATACCGCCAAAGATAACGCGTTGTTTGCAACCGAGGTGGTTAAACCAGCTGTTTTTACCGGACAGATAACCGTGTATTTTGATAAAAATACCATCGGTTATAAAGAAGAGATCGAGCTTTCGATAAAAATGATAGATTCGGTTGGCGGTGACAGAAGCCGTGGTTTAGGCAGGGTGAAGGTGGAATTGGAGGAGGTGACGCAATGAAGGTTAAACTGGCGTTTACTGCTCCATTTATAGTCGGGGGCATAAAGCAGGTTTCAAACTATATCGAAAGCATAGACTATATACCCGGGAATGTGGTAAGGGCCGCCTTTGCCAGATATATACTGAGCAGATGCGCTTACCATGATCCGGATGAAATTATAGAAGTAGATAATTTACCAAGGAAAAACTGGGTTTATTTCAAAGATGAGCCCGGATGCAATGAGTGCAGATTGAAAAATATATGTCAGAAGTTTAGCGATATGGAGTTTTCCTTCTTTTATCCTGAAGGTGCGGAAATAATCCCTATGACCATGATGATATGCAAGATGAACCCTCAGCACGGGCTTATTGACCGGCTGATAGAAAAACCGGAATGCACAAAGTGTGAGGGTGGAAAAGGCAGGGTCGAGTCTGTATCAGGATATTTAAAAGAAGGTGAGAGATACAGCGTTGTAAAAAGCTTTGTTACCAAAACGGCAATTGATAGTTATACGGGTACGGCAAAAGATGGGTCGCTTTATTCACTGGTTGCGGTATCTGCCACCGTAACATCAGAGGATTCAAATAGTGATTCGGACAAAAATGTATTTATAGGAGAGATTAAGGGAGTTCAGGAACAAGACCTGCTGTCCATTGACGACCTTAGGATAGGCAAATACACATCTGTAGGGTTCGGCAGATGCAATATTTTGCCGCAGCCTGAGGAGGAGACAACCGATCGTAAACAGATTGTGGAACGCCTGCAGCATTTCAACCGGCTGTATAAGGAACATAACGAAATAGATGATGACAACAATTATTTCGCAATAAAGTTTGTATCGGATGCAAGGCTGGATTTTGAAATGTCGGACGTAAATGAGTATGTGACAACTGAGGAATATAAAAAGATGTGGTCGAAAGCTTTAGGGCTGAGCTCCGAGTTTGAAATAGAAAGAGTATATGCCGAGAGCTTTAATTTCAGGGGATATGATACTTCTAAGGTGGGGGAAGACAAAAGGGAGGAACCCATTCATATAGTTGAAAAAGGCAGTGTAATACTGTATAAAACACAACTGGATTTTGAAAGGATAGCCGACTATTTTTCGTCAGTCAAAGGCTTTGGGCTTGATTTAAAGGATGGGTTTGGACATATTGATTATCATTTTGGAGGTGTATGATAGATGGCCGGTACATCATTAAAAGAGAGCAATGCCAATATTGAAATGACAAAAACACTGCTGGATTATGTAGACAGGCTGGGCAGTAATACAAATTTCTGGTTTGGAGCAGACAGAGGCAGAGGAAGATCCAGGGGAAGAGGTCAGAGGGAAAGAAAAATTGGAAGCAGTAACATTAGAAACATGGCTTCAATGGCGGTTAACGCAGAATGCTACAAGGAATTCAGATTGTTTATAGAATACAAAAAAGGTAAAGGCAACGGCTGGAATGACCATTTTGAAAATGGCAAGGTTTTTGGCGATGTTTTGCTGGAATATATGGATGAGATATATAAAAAGTGTAACTATGATGACGATGAAACCTTGAAGCAGGTAAGCAGGCTGTTCGGTTATCTGTACTGGAAAGTCAGAGCTATGGAGGAATGAGGGGGGAACAGGTATGATGCTGCTTGATAAGTTTTATAATAAATACATTATAAAAGGTGTACTTCTGGCCGAAAGCCCCATACATATAGGTTCTGGGGATGAAAGCTATGATCCGACTCAGATCGATAACGCCGTGATAAGGGATGTAAACGGCAATCCATATATACCCGGCAGTTCTCTTAAAGGGGTGTTGAGAAGTTATCTTGAGACGCTGCTGCAAAGCGGTATCGATGAAAAATACAAAGCCTGTCTGGTAGTAAACCAGCCCTGTCTGGGGGACAAGGACATAGTGGACAGGATAAAAAACTCAGCTAAAAAGCGTAATGATATTGAGGATAAGGAAAAATTTATTGCCCAGCAGATATACGAGGAACTCTGTACGGTTTGCAGGATATTTGGCAACCATTATTTTGCTTCAAAGCTTGTGATAAATGATTGCCTGCTTAAGGATGAAAGAGCATATGTTGAATGGCGGGACGGAGTCGGGATAGACAGGGATACGGGTACGGCGGCTGATCGCAGAAAATATACTTTCGAACAGCTGGCTGCGGGTACCAGGTTTGAATTTTCCATGACGGTGGATAATCTTGAGCCGGAGTATGAGGAAGTGTTGAAACTGATTATAAAAGTGCTTGAGAGCGGGGACTTAAGAGTGGGTGGAAAAACCTCGGTCGGTCTTGGTGCAATACGGCTTACGGAGGTAAATGCGTATAAGGTGGAGCCTTCCACGCTTAAAAAATATGTGATGGACGGACTGGACGATGAAATGAGGTGGCAGTATGTTTAAACGGTTGTATAACGAAGCGGTAATATCCTTTGAGATGAAAACGGTAAGCCCGTTGTTTATCAATTCAGGGGACTCAGATCAGCTTGATCCTGCAGCGGCGGACAACACTTTTCTGGTAATGTACAGAAATGGTGAACTGGTACCGGTAATCCCCGGCTCTTCGTTAAAAGGGGTTTTCAGGAGCAGTATCGAGCAGCTGCTGCCGGGAAGCTGTGATATATTCGAGAATCCCTGCGCACGAAGGATCAGGCAAAAGGAAAGAGAACAGGGTAGAAAGCAGCAGGAAGAAGGATTTGAATTAGGTAAGGAACGTTACAGGGAAAGCTGTCCGGCTTGTAAAATGTTTGGGTCAACAATGATTAAAAGCCGTATATCATTTATGGATGCTTATCCCGAGGGCGATTACAGAATAGGCCACAGAGCTTCGGCTGCTATAGACCGGATAACAGGAGCCACCCGAAGAAATGCATTGTTTGAATTTGAGTATGTGGAAGATGCGTTGTTTAAGTGCGAAATAAGGTTCAGAAACTTTTTCAGGTGGCATATAAAAGCAGTTCTTGAGGTTTTTAACAGGATAAATCAGGGGTTTGTCACCTTTGGCGGGCTTACTTCCAAAGGTTTCGGACAGATGAAGATACAAAACGTATCTCTTAAAGTAAAATATTACGACAGGAATAAAAAGACACAGGATTATACAGATCAAAGCCTGTTTATAGAAAGAGAGATTGATGGCCTGGAAAACATCCTGAGCTTGTTTGAGGATGTTGTAATCACCGATAATGCTGTTTTGCAAGGATGTGATTTGGAAAATGACAAAGCCGTATGATTTCGTTCCGTTCTTAAAATGTGAGCCCTATGAGCAGGAAGGCAGTCTGGAAGGGATAATACCGATAACAATAGAGGTGTTAACCCCTGTTCATATATCATCGGGGCGGTACAATATTAAGGACGACAGAGCTATTTACAAGGAATTTGTAAGAGTAAATGACACAATTGTGATCCCCGGTACCAGCTTGAAAGGCTGTATCCGTAATATAGCTGAAAGTATATCGTACAGCTGTTTGAGTGAGAGGAATAAGGATATGAAGAAAATGCCGGACAACAAATCTCACCCAAATAATAAAAAGTGTATAATTTGTGATATGTTTGGTACCCTGGGGATTAAAAGCAAGCTGGTGTTCAGAGATGTTCAGCTTAATAACGGGAGAACTGACATAATCGGGCTGCCAAAGAGCTTCAGCCCCCGTCCTGAGACCAGCTATTATATTAAGGACGGAAAATACAAAGGATATAAGTTCTATAAACATGGCATAAACGGTATACAGTTAAAAGGTTCTGTGTATTATGAATTTGTCGGTGCAGGATCACAATTCAATGGAGAGATAGTCTTCAGGAGGCTGACCGATGAACAGCTTAAACTTCTCTGTTTTGCTCTGGGGTTAAGCGGGGATATAAACCCCAAAATCGGCTACGGTAAAAACTATTTCTACGGAAGTGTTAAGATAAGTTCGGAAGAAAAGTGGTGTGAACTGGCCAGAGAATATTCTCAGGAGTGCAGCCAGGACGTGAAGGAAAACATACAACGCCTGATAAGTATACTGAATTACAAGGACAATGCTTTGAGAGTGTTTGAACAGGGGTGATGGAATGCCTAAAACAAAGCAAGAACTTTTATCCTGTGCTGAAAGCGCGGCCAAGTACATAAGTGATGGTTCAGATAAAAGCAGTATTGGCTTTATAAGTTTTATTGAGGATATGATTGATGTCGTTGCTTCAAATAAGGATGGGGATGATAAGGATCCTGCGCCTCTATACCGTATTCTGTACAACGTTAAGAATTCAAGCATGGATGTTCTGGGTGGGGGTAAAAGTTTAAAGCAATCATATGTAAATTTTATTGACTCCTTTCTGCAGGTATCCAGAGTTTCAGATGAGTACCGTCCGGCAAATAAGGAATTTGCCGAATTGGATCTGGATGAGCTTGCCTATGTGTTTGGCTGGATAAGGCGCCTGTCAAAAGCGTGGACGGAGACGGAAAGACAAAGCGGTGGCGGTAGAAGAGACAATCGTGACAGGGGCAGTGAACGTACCGGTCGGCGTGGTGACAAACCACGTTCTTCAAGGGATCGGAGAAGAGATAGAGCCAATTATGACCGGGGCGGTGAAGGACAGTTTAATACTCAGCTTTTCGAGCAGCTTAAAAACTGGCAGGAAAAACAAAAGGGTTAATATTGACTTTTTAAAAGAGTATTGATAGTATTTTATATGATGACTCGTGAATGTACCCGGCAAGTTTATGCTTTGGTGTTATATCGGGTATGCAGGACGTATTGACTATTAATGCTAAATAGCGGCAGAAGCCGCTGGCTTTTTAGTAACAGAAGTTACCCTGACTCAGGTTGTTGCCTCTAAAGGTGATAACGGTTTACGAATAAGAGTAAATCATGCTGCATGTTTATATATATGTGCATCATGAAGATGCTTCAGTGCTGTCAGGAAGGCAGCTTTCATGAAGAATCATGAGGGCTGTCTTTTTATTTTGACCGGATTTGGTTCAAAACGTCATGCATTCTGCACGAAAGAAAAGTAAGGCTATTGACTGTAAGTACTTAAACTGTGATGAACCGAAAACTATACGAAAAACTCATATAGGAAAGGGTGTTGGAATGATCAGAACAAGAACTGTCGGATTAATATTGATAATAGCGTTGAGTTTGGTATTATCCGTTATTTTAATTTCATGCGCTGGTGCTGATAACACTGCTCCCCGGAATAATGAGCAGCCAAGTTCAAATGATGTTGCGTCGTCACGGGATGAGATGATAACCGTTACCGATTTGGCCGGGAGAGAGATAACAATAAAAACTCCTGTGGACAAGGTGGTGGCTATAGGACCTGGGGCATTGAGACTGGTAACTTACATTGATGGATTGCAAAGACTGGCCGGCGTTGAAAATATGGACAAAACACTTGCGGCAGGCCGAACCTACAATATGGTTTTTCATGATGGATTACAGCAGCTGCCGGTTATAGGACAGGGCGGACCTGACTCAGTTCCTGATGATGAAAGACTTGTGGATATAAACCCCGATGTTATCTTTATGGCATCGCTGCTGGATGCTGCAAAGGCCGATGAACTTCAAAGCAAAACCGGGATCCCGGTAGTTACTTTAAGTTACGGCCAGGCAGGTATTTTTGAAGAGGACGTATATGCTTCACTGGAACTTATAGGCAGTGTACTGGACAGAAAGGATAGAGCCGGTCAGGTGGTTGATTACATAAAAGGTATTCAAAAAGATCTTAAAGACAGGGTGAAGGATATATCCGATGAGGATAAGCCGACGGTATATGTAGGGGCTTTGGGATTTAAGGGTGGTCATGGCATAGAGAGTACCCGTGGAAATTATCCGCCTTTTATGGCTGTTGATGCAAAAAATGTAGCTGATGTACTGGAACAGACCGGCAGCGTGATGATTGATAAGGAGAAGCTGCTTGAGTGGGATCCTGAAATAATTTTTCTTGATAAAGGAAATTTCCATATTGTAGAGGAGGATTATAAGAAAAACTCCCAATTCTACAATAGTTTACAGGCTGTAAAAAATAGTAAGGTATATGGAATTCTCCCGTATAATCAATATAATACAAATATCGATACCGCTCTTGCCAACTGCTACTGGGTAGGAAAAATACTTTATCCTGACCGTTTTAACGATATTGATCCTGCTGAAAAAGCGGTTGAGATATACGATCAGTTTTTCGGCAGCGGTGGCGGGAAAGTGTTTGATATGCTGCAGCAGGAGTACGGTGCTTTTGAGGAAATTAGTTTTTCAAACTAAAAGTATGGTTGTCAACCGGCCGTCCCGACGATAGAATATATAGCCGAGAGGAGTTGGAGATATTGGAACAGTACGGCCCGTCATACAATGTTAAGGCCTATGACAAATATGTAAAGAGAAAGGTATTTATTATATTCCTGACCATAGCCTTACTGATCTTGTTTTCAGTGTACGCAATAAATGCAGGTTCAGCTAATGTGACTGTGAAAAATATAATCACAGCATTGATGGGCAGTGCTGACGACAGGATCAATATAATAGTCTGGAATATCAGGCTGCCAAGGATCTTAGCCGCTGTTGTGGCAGGTCTGGGGCTTTCCATGGCGGGGTGTGTTATGCAGAGTATACTTAAAAACCCGCTGGCATCGCCCTTTACGCTGGGCATATCCCAAGGCGCGACATTTGGCGCAGCTTTGGCTATAGTTGTATTTGGTGCAGGTGCTTCCACTTCGGATTCCGTGATAATAAACAATCCGTATATAGTAGTTGTCTTTGCATTTTTAGGTTCCATGGCTTCCACTGTAGTGGTTCTCATGCTGGCCAAAAATTTCAGGGCAACTCCCGAGACCCTGGTGTTGTCGGGGGTAGCCTTATCTTCCCTGTTTTCCGCAGTCACCATGATTTTGCAGTATTTTGCCGACGATGTGAGGGTAGCTTCCATAGTATTCTGGACATTTGGTGATATAGGGCGGGCTTCATGGAGCGATTTGGCTTTGATGGGTATCGTTGTGGTAACCTGTGCAGTATACTTCATGATAAACAGGTGGAATTATAACGCCATGGAAAGCGGTGAAGAGTCGGCCAAGGGTTTGGGGGTTGAGGTGGAAAAAGTAAGATTGTTAGGCATGCTTGCCTGTTCCTTTGTAGCGGCAGTCATCACCTCATTTGTAGGTATTATCGGTTTTATAGGGCTTATAGGGCCGCATATTATGAGAAGATTGATTGGATCTGATTACCGGTTTCTTATACCGGCATCCGGGCTATTGGGTGCATTGGTGCTGCTGCTTTCGGACACGTTTGCCAGAACTATTATCTCGCCGGTGATATTGCCTGTGGGAGCTGTCACATCCTTTCTGGGGGCGCCTCTCTTTCTGTATCTGCTTGCAAGGAGGTATGCCCGATGACCTTAAATGTTCACGGTATAGAGTTTAAATATACCAGCCTTCCCACCCTCAAAGACGTGAGCTTTGGCCTCAACGGAGGAGAATTTATGGCGATTCTGGGCAATAACGGTGCCGGCAAATCAACCCTGCTTAAATGTATAAACAGGATATTAAAACCCCGTAAAGGTGTCGTATATTTAGGAGAGGATCGGGTTTCTGCCCTGACCCGGATGCAGGTGGCACAGAGAATAGGGTATGTTGCCCAGAGGAACGAAGCGGGACGGTTTACCGTATTTGATGCTGTGCTGCTTGGCAGAAAACCTTATATTAAATGGGATGTGGGACAGGAAGATATAGAAATTGTTGACGATGTTCTTAAAAGAATGGGGCTTAACCATTTGGTATTAAGGTATTTAGATGAGTTGAGCGGTGGTGAACTTCAAAAGGTTGTCATAGCAAGGGCGCTGGTGCAGGAACCGGATGTAATGCTTCTGGACGAGCCTACCAATAACTTGGATCTGAAGAATCAGATAGAGGTTTTAAAAATTGTTAAGGAAACAGTAGCTAACAGGGGTATAGCGGCAGTGGTGGTGATGCATGACATCAATCTGGCCCTCAGGTTTGCAGATAAGTTTTTGCTCTTAAAGGATGGTATTGTGCATGGTTGCGGAGGGCTGGAGGTAATTACCGAAGAAAACATTGAAGAGGTATATGGCTTACCTGTCAGGATGGAGAAGATTAATGACTTACCAGTGGTCGTGCCTGTTTAGCAAACATGTATACACTTACAGGATTACAACGCAATCGCAGATTAATGGATCTTGCCAATCGCTGAAGGCCTTTGGAAATCTGACGCCGGATAAGGTTTTTAGACAAAAATCAGCTTTGGTTCGGGTATACAAGTCTGGCGGAAAAATCGTGAAATATAAAAACATTGTGTTGTCAATATTGTAAAGAGACCACAACACAATGAAAGGGGAAAAATGAATGCAGTTGATACCCATAGGCATAATACATAGTCCGTATAAAACCAGGATGGATGCTCCGAGGCAGGGCAGGCTGGCAGATGATGAAGCTGTACTGGAGATACATGAGGAATTCAAAGATGGGCTTATGTATGTTGAAAGATTAAAACATTTAATAGTGCTGTACTGGTGTCATAAAGCTGAGCGGGACGTGCTGCAGACGGTGACTCCCTGGGGTCCTGAACTCAAAGGTGTATTTGCCACCCGATCGCCTGCCAGACCGAACCCCATAGCTTTTTGCATAGCCGAAGTGATCAGGATGGATGGAAATCGGATTTATGTTAAGGGGGTTGATGCTTTGGATGGAAGTCCTTTGCTGGATATAAAACCCTATTCATATCAAATTGATAGTGTGGAGGGATTAAAAGATGAATAGAGAATTGTGGGATAAATGTGTAGGTTTTCATGGGCATGAATGTCCCGGCCTTGCCATAGGATTCAGAGCTTGTGAAGCAGCAGTTGAAAAACTGGGGGTGTCCTTTTCCAAGGATGAAGAGGTAGTGTGCATAACCGAGAATAACGCCTGTGGTGTGGATGCTGTGCAACTTATAACAGGGTGTACTTTTGGCAAAGGCAACCTTATATTCAAGGATAAGGGCAAACAGGCTTTCACATTTTTCAGGAGGGATACCGGTCAGGGCATAAGAATTGTGTTTAGGGGTATAAACATGTCAGGCGACAGAAAAGAGCGGCAGGAGTATATACTCAATGCTCCTTTGGATGACTTGTTTGATTATAAGCCTCCAAAATATGATCTGCCGCCAAAAGCAAAGATATATGCTTCTGTGCAGTGTGAAGTCTGCGGTGAAAATGCTGCTGAAAGCCGTATCAGACTGAAAGACGGACAGAAGGTATGCCTGGACTGCTTTGGTGAGTAATATTTGGTTTATATTGTCGTCGGTCTGAAATAGAAAGAAAATCCTTGGTGATCGGCGACAATTTTTATTTCTATTTTAATAATACTTCGGCTAACTTTATTTTTAAAGTAAGTAATGTTATAATTGGAAGTGGCAGATAGTATAAATATGAGCTTAAAAATATTTTATAGTCTGCCTATAAGGGATTGAAACTCAATTTATCTATTTACAAAGCACTTGGACAAGCTCCCATTTTTGCATTTCTCCAAGCATTTTAAATATCAGAAATTCTTAAAATAAAAGATATTTTTGTCATCCATGAATTGATAGAAACGATCTATGTAAGATGAAATGTTAAATTAATTCATAGCAAAAAGGAGGATTAAGTGAATGCTTGTAGTAATATTCATTGTGGCGGTAATAATTTATGCTATTTTGGAAACGGCCCGTAGATCATAAATGGAGGTATAACGTTTTTAATCTGTCTGTAAGGGATTGAGGTTGTTTTGCCATAAGTTCCTGTGCTTATAGTAAAGCTGATTTTTAGCCTACCTGCAAGGAATTGAAATAATATAATGTTTGGGAAAATAGGTTGTTCACCTTTAGTTTTTAGTCTACCTATGAGGGATTGAAATCTTCGCACAGCAATGTTATTGATATACTCGGTTTCTCTGGTTTTTAGCCTGCCTGGAAGGAATTGAAATGGCCGCATAAAAATTGTTGTTATAGGGGAATCGATGTAGTTTTAGTCTGCCTATCAGGGTTTGAAATGCCTCCAGGGTATTTGTATTACCTATGTCAACTGCCGGTTTTATAAATACAGTTTCACATAACGTAGGACAGGCGCACGGATTATGTATCAATATTTTTTGAGGGGGTTAACTTATGCATATCAATCTGTTTCCCATCGCTCGTCCGGAGAGTATGGGCATTTCTTCAAAGCAGATCCTAAAGTTTCTTGAAAAAGCAGAAGATAACGGTATAATGCTTCACAGTGTACTGATGATGAGGAAAGGCCATGTGGTTGCCGAGGGTTATTATGCTCCTTTCACGAAAGACAGTTTGCATCGTATATACTCTGTGAGCAAAACCTTTGTAAGTACTGCTATTGGTTTGCTGGCAGACGAGGGGCGTATATCTCTGGATGACAAGGTGTGCAGTTATTTTAGAGACAAGCTGCCTGATAACCCTCATCCCTGGATATTGGATATGACAATTCATGATTTGCTAATAATGGCTACACCCCATGTTACTCCTACCTACAAGCCGGAAGACAAGGACTGGGCATGGACATTTTTCAACACCGAACCCAGTCATCCTCCGGGGACGGTATTTAATTATGATACTTCCGGTACATATATATTGAATGTTTTAGTCGAACGAGTTAACGGCAAGCCATTTTTGGAATACATGAAGGATAAAATGCTTCGGGAGCTGGGGTTCAGCGAAGAAGCCTGGTGTATAAAGGCTCCTGAGGGCAACTCCTGGGGAGGCAGCGGTGTTATATGTACTACAAGGGATATAGCAAGGCTTGCTCTGGTGTACATGAACCATGGACGTATCGGTGGTAAACAGTACCTGTCGGAAGAATACGTTAAGGCTGCTACTTCCAGGCAGATTGACAATATGACCTCCGGACACAGGGATTATATGCATGGAAACGGCTATGGGTACCAGATCTGGATGCTGAAGGATGGTGCTTATGCATTCGTTGGTATGGGAATGCAGCTGGCTGTATGCATCCCCAAGCATGATTTTCTATTTGTCTGCACCGGTGATACCCAGGGTTCATTACAGGTGTATTCTGGCATCTTCGAACTTTTATGGAGCGAAATAGTTGAAAAACTTCACTCTGATCCCCTGCCGGAAGATGAAGCATCGGCAAGACGGCTGGAAGAAAAGTTGCGCGCCCTTCGTGTGGTTAATCCCCTGATCGGCAAAAGCAGCTCTCCATGGCAGGAGAAGATAGATGGTCGTACTTATGCTTTAAAATCCAACCCCATGGGAATCGACAGACTGCGTGTGGAGTTTAATGGTAATATAGGAACTCTTGTTATTGAGACCCGTGGCCAAGAAAAACGGATTTCATTTGGTATGGAAGAATATGTCGAAGGGTTTTTCCCGCAAACAAATTATTATGGTGACACAATAGGTACTCCAAAGGGAGAGATGTATAAGTGTATGGCGGTTGCCCGCTGGACTCAGGAAAACAAGCTGGTAATCCGCTGTTACATAATCGATGATTATTTTGGCAACCTGACAATCACTCTTGGATTTAAGGATAAAGAACTGGGACTTTGTATGACCAAGACTGCCGAATGGTTCCTGGAGGAATATGAGGGTTGTACGGGAGGCTGTTTGGTAGAATAATAATCATATTAAGGTTAAGGGAGTCCAAACCGGTAATAGAATAGGAGGAAAACAATGAACAAACAGTTTAGTTTTGCAATAGGAGACAAAAGCCTGGAAATCAACTTAGATGAAAAAGTATTTGAGATAGAGCTTAAAAAAGATGATACCGTAGAAGTAATTGACTCCCGTGATTTTACGCTTGTACAGGCGGCTCAATACGATGATGAGGCCACGGCTGTTTATGCGTGGGGATGGAAAGAAAAGGATATCCAGGTTAAAATACATTATTGGCTGGCAGAAGATGAATTGTTGTCCAGAGCAGAAATTATTCACAAATACGGTGGTTCAATTATCAGTTTTAAGTATCCCTGCGTTCATAAGGATGATGTTTCAACCTTTGACAATCTCTTGATGTCAAGCCCTTGGGGAGATAATATTGAGCGTCCCACAAAGACAATTAAGGATGTTTCCACCAGCACCTCTATCAGGTTTGATCAGGATTATATCAGGTATAAGCCAAATGAGGTGATTTATACTTACCCGTCCATCATGGCTATGCAATATATGGTGTTATATAATGAATCCAGATCTTTATATATGGCCACTTATAGCACCGGGGATGAAACTATGACTTTTCATGCTAAAACTACCGGCAAATATTCATTGGAGCTTTCAATAAATCATTATCCCTTTATTACATCAGGGGTGTGGCAAACTCCGGAATGTTCAATTTCGATTTTGGATGGAGGATGGCATAAAGCTGCTAAAATCTACTCAAGACGCATGGGTTCAGTGTTTAAAGCCCCTGATTCCCCTCCTTGGATGGAAAAAGAATATCATGGATGGGTGGAAGTAATTATGAAACGTGAAAACACTCCACCTAAATTCAAGTTTTCTGAAATTGGTGAAGTGTACCGGAAAATATATCAGGATACAGGAATTAATCATATCTTTTTGGTTGGTTGGCATGATAATGGTCATGACACAAAGTTTCCCAGATATTTGCCTGGGGAAGAGTGCGGAACGGTAGAAGAGTTAATATCGGCTATGGAGGATGTAAAAGCCCAGGGAGGAAGATGTTCATTATATACTAATGGAAGATTAGTGGATATTAATGAAGAGTACTACAAAAGTGGCGGTAAAAATGCTGTAAGTTTAAAAGAGGATGGAACAGAATATATAGAAACTTACAAAACCAGCTCTGTGTTTGCGGTTACGTGTCCGGGAACTGATGAGTATTGTGCACAAATGGCTGATGTAACAAAACGGATTGCCGGGGACTATAAGGCTGATGGAATGTTTATAGATCAGATTAGTTGTAATTTAGCTCCTTTTTGTTATAGTAAAAACCATTATCATACAAAGCCCAGTAACAACTTTCTGCCAGGAGTAGAGAGACAGTTAAAAGAAATGAGAAGAGCTCATAAAAAGATCAATCCAGATTTTCATACTTTTGCCGAAGGTTGCCATGAGCGTTTTGGTCAGTACTATGATGTAAATCAGGGACATGGGGAAGAATATACCTGGCAGATTGGAAAATCCATGCCGGAACAGTTTTTGTATACATATCCTGATCGGATTGTAACGGGTCATTGCGCTGACAAACAGCAAATGTATCATTCTATGGCGCAGTTTAAACCTTTGGATGTAAAGCCCGAATGCTATGAGGATCCCTCCAATTTAGAGCCTATAAGGAGGTATGTAGCACTGCGGAAAGCTTACCCTGAATATTTTTTGCAGGGTAAATTCATTGACGATGAAGGATTTGTATATTCTAACAATATCCGTGTTTTTGCCGTTGAAGCCCAGGATCAGACAATGTGTATCAGCTTATGGAAGAGAGGTTCAGATGAAAACTCGAAAAATGAAGGGGAAGTGAAGATTCCTCAAGGCTGGGAATATGATGAATGTATATTCCCGGAAAAAGCAGAGTTAAGGCAAGATGGAAACTGGCTGCAGGCAAATTGGATTGGTCCTGTATGTTATATAAAATTGAAGAAGGCTAAAGGTACTACGAAGCCCATTGATAAGTGAAAAGAATTCGAAGAATCACGTGGAAAAGACGGAAGAAGGTTTATACATTGATCATGGGAGGATACATTAGTGAAGCGTACTTTATTAAGAAAAATGGTACATCTAAAAAAGACGGCCTGCACTGTCATAGTTCTTGCTTTGGCATTAACCCTGTTTTTCTGTTTCCCTAAAATGGCATTGGCCGGGGATAAGTTGATCATTCCCGAGTGGGTGGTAGATGCACATCTTTTGGAGACGGGAGATTTGCAAATTGTAGAAGACATTACATTTGAGTTTAATGATAAGTTCAACGGAGTGTTTAGAGATATTGTCCTGGAGCGCATCTCGGGGGTATCCGATATCCGGGTGCAGGAAATCAGCGGAACTGATGCAAGAGAGTATATGCTGGTTGACGATGCCGAAAAAGGAGATCATGATGTATTTATAATAAAGGAAGAAAAAGACAGAATCATTATTCAGATATTTTCTCCTTCTAAAGAAGATCAGGTAAAAACATTCAGGATAAGCTATGTAGTGGAGGATGTAGCAGTAAAATATAATGATATTGGAGAGCTGTACTACAAATTTGTCGGAGATGAAAACGAAACACCAATAAAAAATTTCAAGGCTACCATCAGACTGCCCCATGAAGATACGGATAATAAGGTAAGATTTTTTGTCCATGGAGTATCAGATGAAATTATAAGCAAGGAAAACAGTGCTGCCTACTTTTTATTTGTAGAAGACGTCCCCTCAAACGCCTTTATAGAAGCGAGAGTACTTTTTCCAAAGGAGTTTATTCCTCTGTCCAAAAATATCCGGGACATAGATAACTATTACAATATACTGGAGGAAGAAGCCGAATATAAAAACAGACAGATTGAAGCCAGGGAGAGAAGGCAGAAGATCGGAAATTTATTGGAGCAAGCCAGTATTGTGTCGTCCGGTTTAGGGTTAATACTTTTTATTCTGTTCCTTGTCTTGTTCCGAAGGGAGAAAACTGAAAATATATATCGGATGGATGAGTATAAAGGCGATTATATTCCGGAAGACTGTACTCCCGCTGTCGCAGCTTATTTAACGGGTTCCGTTATAAGCACCAATACCATATTTGCAACCATTCTGGATCTTTTCAGAAAAGGATATGTGAAGATAGACAGGAACAATCATAAAAAAGATGGAGAAGACATTAAATCCGAAGATGAAACATATGTTATATCCAGGGTGAAGGAAGAGGATGACTCTCTGTTAAGCCACGAAAAGCATTTCATTAACTGGTTGATTAATGAGATGGGTGACGGGCATTCTGTCACCAATAAGCGTATAGAAAACTTTGGTAAAAACAACAGTTCTAAATTTGTAACCCTGTTTGCGGAATGGAAAAATAAAATAAAGGAAGACGCCGTAAACAAGGGGTATTATGACAAAAGTAAGGCAAAATACGGTGCTTTTTTCCTGATATTCTCCATACTGCAGTTTATACTGGGTGTTTTCACTTTAGTCTATGACAGTTTATACGGTTTGGCAGGTTTGATGGTTTCAGCAGTTCTGTTTGTATACAGTATAGTGCTGTTCTACTGGCGGTCGGATTATGGGTACAGTATGTACAAGAAATGGATAAAGTTCAAAAAGTATTTCAGAAAATATGATATAGATTTATCGAAGGAGGATCTTATAAATTCCCTGGACGCATCTTTGATTTATGCATTAAGCCTGGGTGTTGTAAAACGGATGGATGATTTAGATATTGATCAATACGATTATTCCGACAGTGTTTATTCCAGCAACGGATGGATCTTCTGGTATCTATTATTTATTAGTAAAGATAATACTTTTCAAAAAAGCGTGAATAAATCATTCGGCAGTGTGACCGGTTCCTATTACGGGGGCGGATCATCCGGCGGGGGTTTCTCCGGAGGGGGAGGTGCCGGCGGCGGTGGAGCAGGCGGATTTTAACCTATAACTTTATTTAATTATCAAAAATGTTTATAATGGGTATGTGGTATATGCACCGTATCATTTCATTTCTAATAAAACATATTAATCAAATCAATAACATTACTAAAAAATAAGGGGGAGTATTAAATGGGTAACAAAGAAAAAGCTATCAAGACACCTATTCCATCCGGAGGGTTGGGGTGGAGCGTCATTGATGATGAAGAGATCCAAGCGGTAACCGAGCTGCTTAGAACACCTGAGCTTCTGTTCCGATACAGGGGTTCTGAACCTGGTCAATCCTCACTGTTCGAAAGAGAAGTAACGGAAAAACTGGGTATAAAACACGCGCTGTTTGTAAATTCCGGCACATCTGCACTGACCTGCTGTCTGGCAGGATGGGATATAGGTCCCGGTGACGAGGTAATTATCCCCGCCTATACCTATATTGCTACAGCTGCTGCAGTAATAAATGTAGGGGCTGTTCCGGTGCTGGCCGAGATAGATGAGTCTTTAGGCCTGGATCCCGAGGATGTGGAGAGAAAGATTACTCCTTATACAAAAGCAATTATTGCGGTTCATATGCAGGGTGTACCAGCAAGGCTGGATGCATTGAGAGAGATCGCCCGTAAGCATAATCTAATCATTATTGAAGACGCCTGTCAGGCAATCGGTTCCAGGTATAAGGGCGAGTATACAGGAGTAAAAAGCCATGCAGTGGCATGGAGTCTCAACTACTACAAGGTTATTACCTGCGGTGAGGGCGGAGTATTTATGACCAATGATGACGCGGCCTTTTTGAAGGGTGTATATCAGTCAGATCCCGGTACTCCCATGTGGGACAGCGATTTGAAAGCTGACCTGGATATTCCACCTTTTACACGGGCAGGATATCGTGGTAATGAGATAGCCGCTGCTATTGCCCGGGTGCAGTTGAGAAAGATGGATCGAATTCTTGAGCACACCCGTGGGCTTAAAAAACTGCTGCTGCAGAATCTGAACGAGCCAATTCATTATCAGAGACAACACGTGGACGATCCGGAAGGGGATTGCGGTATCTCATTTGCAATGATTATGGAGAGTAAAGAGGTGGCTGAAAGGTTCAGCAAAGCACTGCTTGAGGAAGGGCTTTCCATTGGTTCGGTTTATAACCAGGGCTTCCCGGACAGGCACATCTATTCCTACTGGGATTCCGTACTTACAAAGACGGGAGCTACATCAAAGGGCTATCCCTGGAAAGATCCTGCCTATAAGGGTAATGTAGAATACAGCAAAGACATGTGTCCCAGGACTTTGGACATTCTCGGCCGCTGCCTGCGTCTGGAGATTCACATGAGAATGAATGAACAGAACATTTTAGAGATTGCTGAGGCTATCAACAAGGTGGATCGGAACCTGTAACTTAGGTTCCGTCCCAATAAAATTCCACATCAAAGACGAAAAAAGATCAGGGAAAAGGAAGATGGAAATGGACTTTTTTGATTGCCATGTATCCTATGGTATGGATATAGCTGACTCCCAGCTGTATCCCGTACACACAATTGATCGCGTCCATGCTGAAATGAAGAGAGCCGGGGTAAAGAATGCCGTTGTATGGAGGATTGAGTCTGCGGGTGCGGGGCCGCCGATTGGCAATGCCCTTTTGGCTGAAGATTTAAAGAAATATGACAATATGTATGGGGTATGGGCGTTGCTCCCCCCCCATACTCATGAAATCTTTGAACCGGATCGGATGCTGGACGAGATGAAGAAAAACAGGATTATTGGATGGAAGCTGTGTCCCGCAGCGGCCAGGTTTATGGTCAGGCCCTTTGCGCTTAAACCCTGGCTTGAACTGGGAGTACGGCATAATATTCCCTTTTTTATAGATACGGCTCATGGTACAAGTCTTGATGCGGTGGCAGACTTGCTGGAGGCTTATCCGGAGTTAACGGTTGTTTTGACGGATGCCAACGTATGGCCCAACGACCGGAACTTACGGCCTTTTGTAGCCGAATTTCCCAATGTGTACCTGGACCTCTCTTACTGCATCACAGCCGGAGGACTTGAATCCTTTGTAAAGGAGTATGGTGCCTCAAGATTACTTTATGGAAGCAGGTTCCCTTATTCCTATTTTGGTGCAAATATGATGATGATCAAACATGCGGATATTGATGAAGAGGACAAGGTATCCATTGCAGGAGGTAATATGAAACGTATAATTGAGGTGATGAACCTGTGATGAATTGTAATTCTCAGCTGGCTCAAAGATTTTGGAAATACGGTCGTCTTGAAGACTGCCCTGTTCTGGACTTCCACGGGCACATGGGTCCTCTTGCCGGAGGATACCTGCCTGCGTGTTCCCCTGAGGATATGCTCAAAATCATGGACAGAGCCAATGTAGCAATGTTATGCTTCTGCAGCCATCAGGCTACCATGGTTCCTGCAGCAGGGACATCAGGGGACATTGCTGTGGTGCAGAAATATCCCGAGAGGTTTAAGGCCTATCACAGTGTGGTGAGCCGCCATCTTGATCCGGAAAGGGATCTTGCAGACATGGAGCAGTATCCCGATGTTTTTGTGGGATTCAAGTTTCTTGCCGATTATTATAAAGTCCCTATATCCGATAAACGGCACGATCCTTATTGGGAGTATGCAGACAAACACAGGCTTCTTGTTCTGGTTCATACCTGGGGCGGCAGTGATTATAACTGTCTCAGGCACGCGGAAGAGGTACTGGAGAGGTATCCCAATCTGATCTTCATCGCAGGTCATTCCTTCCACGGCAAATGGGAAGGTGCGGTTGAACTGGCTGCCAGGTATCCCAACCTTTATCTTGAGCTTACTGCGGTGCTGGATGACAGGGGAGTGCTGGATTACTTTGTAGATAAGCTTGGTTCGGAGAGAATTCTCTTCGGTACGGATCTGCCGTGGTTTGCAACCCATCACGGTATTGGAGCGGTGATGTCAGCCGATATAACCGATGATGATCGAAGAAACATTCTGTACCGTAACGGTAAAAAGCTGCTGGAACGTTTCCCGTGGTTTGAAGAGTTCTGGAATAAATATGGTGGAGGAGCTTTTTAGAGTTTCGCCGCTAGGTTTTACCTGTATTACAAGGTATTAAGGCTATCGCCATGTTTGTCCTCACATGGCAGGGACGGTGTTTTGTAAACACTACCGCTTTACCGGTATATTTTAATATCAATCGGCTGATTACAAGTCAGCAGTGGAATTTCTTAAGAAAGCGGGGATTTTTATGGTAAAGCCTTTAATAATCGCGCACAGGGGAGCAATGGGGAATGCCCCTGAAAACACGGCTGCTTCCTTTAAGAAGGCGATAGACGAAAAGGCTGATGGGATTGAACTTGATGTTCACATGACAAAAGACGGACATCTGGTGGTTATACACGATGAAACAATTGACCGGACCTCCAACGGAAAAGGCCTGGTCAGGGATATGACTTTGGAGGAATTAAGAAAGTTTGATTATGGCAGCTTTTTCGATGCATCGTATGCAGGGGAAAGGATTTTGACCCTGGAAGAGGCTTTGGAAATAATTAAAGAATGCGGCTTGATTAACATAGAGATAAAAAACGGTCCCATCTTTTATGAAGGTATAGAAGAGAAGGTGCTGAGGGTAATCCGTGAGTTTGGGATAGCCTCCCGGGTAATTATCTCATCCTTTAATCACTATACCATACATAAGATCAGTAAACTCTCCCCTGAAATAAGATGCGGAATACTGTACATGGAGGGGTTGTTCAAACCCTGGGAGTATGCGCGTGCTGTAGGGGCACAGGCGCTTCATCCTTATTATCTGAGCATCACTCCTGATGAAATCAGACGATGTCAGGAACACGGGATGACAGTCAATGTGTTTGGCGCTAATGATGATTTCTTTGTTAATGGCCTGATCCGGGCCGGGGTTGATGGCATTATAACCGATTTTCCGGCAAAGGCTCTTGAACTTCGTGCGTCTATGGCAGGCTGATTAGGCGTTGTAGCATCAGCCTGCTTTTTTATTACATATATTTCTTATGATTCACAGACAAAATGATTCATAAAGAAATGAGAGGGGGTATAAACGTGTACGTGTCTTCACTGGTTAAAGGGGGAACCAACAGGTTGTCCTATGCCAAGGCCGCATTTCTCGGCTTGGGGTTCCTGGTTGTTACCGCTACCTGGACTCTTTACAATTCCTTTGTTCCCATCTTTCTAAAAAGATTTGTTGCCAGCGAAACCCTTATAGGGTTTATTATGACTTTTGACAACATTGCAGCTATAACCATTCAGCCTTATTTCGGTGCTTTGAGCGATAATACATATACAAAGTTCGGACACCGCCTGCCGTATTTAATGATAGGCATTCCTATAGCCGCAGTGTTTTACGCGCTGATTCCCTTTGCACAAACACTGTGGCTTATGCTGATTTTTATAGTAATAATGAATTTTGCAATGAGTGTTTTCCGTTCACCGGTGATTGCTTTAATGCCCGATTTAACCCCACCCAAACTGAGAAGTAAAGCAAACGGTGTAATTAACTTTATGGGTGGAGTGGGAGCCATCCTCACATTTTTAATCGGTTCAAAACTGTACGATGTTAATCCGGCTCTGCCATTTGTTTTGTTTTCAATTCTAATGGTTTTGGTATTAATACTGTTTATATTCAGACTGCGGGAGCCGCAAAAACCCGTACCTGATGAAAAGATTAATATTTTATCGGTTATAAGGGATGTGTTTACTGCCAGGGATAAGTCGGTTCTGAACGTACTGTTTGCAATCTTTTTCTGGTTTTTTGGTTACTCTGCAATAGAGGCATTTTTCACCCTTTATGGTAAAGAGTTTCTATTGGTTCCCGAAAGTGAAGCTGCCATGTCGCTGACCTTCTTTTCATTGACTTTTGTACTTTTTTCCATACCCAGCGGCTTTATAGCTACATCAATAGGCAGGAGAAAAACTATTATTGGTGGCATTTGTGGATTAATCATAATTTTTGCAGTGTTAATTTTTATGAGACAACTGTTGATTATCCGGATACTTCTGTTTATAGGCGGTATCTTCTGGGCAATGATCAATATTAACTCCTATCCTATGGTGGTTGAAAAAGCCGGTGAAAACATCGGGGCTTATACGGGGCTTTACTATTTCTT
>ERZ773359.2108-NODE-2108-length-25897-cov-65.201339_pt1 | contig 25897 bp, 25 predicted proteins | sample MGYA00374955_ERZ773359 | MGnify/ENA primary metagenome ERZ773359 (study PRJEB29098, sample SAMN04486028) | biogas fermenter metagenome | study: EMG produced TPA metagenomics assembly of the Biogas fermentation microbial communities from Germany - Plant 4 DNA1...
CATCAGAAAATAATGCCTGGCTAACCTTTGGAAGTTTACCATCCTTATCCAGCATCTTGGCCTTAGAGGCAACCCCAACCAAGGTTCCAACTGTGTCAAATATGTCTACAAACAGGAAGGTAAACATTACTACCAGCATATCAAAAGTAAATATATAATCCCATTCAAATTTCAAGGCCACTTCCCTTAAGGAAGGTGGTGCCTGGATAAAGCCTTGAGGTAATGGGGTAACCCCCATTGGTATGCCTATTATGGTTGTAATAATTATACCAAAGAAGAGTGCTCCTCTGACCTTTTTTGCAAGTAAGAAGCCTGTTATTATCAAGCCTATAAGAGCTAGTAAGGGCCCTCTGGAAGTAATATTTCCTAAATCCATTATGGTTCCTTCCCCTGGCACTACAACTCCTGCATTTACAAGGCCTATCAGGGCTATGAAAAGTCCAATCCCTACAGAAACGGCCTTTTTCAAATTCATTGGTATTGCATTAAATATGGCTTCCCTTACTTTAACCAGTGACAGTAGTATAAATATAATACCTTCTATGAATACTGCAGTCAGTGCAAATTGCCAGGATTTGCTCATGCCCAACACTACTGAATAAGCAAAGAAGGCATTTAGGCCCATACCTGGTGCCAAAGCAAAGGGATAATTAGCTAAAAAGGCCATTAAAAGGGTAGCAACAGCTGCAGATATGGCTGTGGCAGTAAATACTCCACCCCAATCCATTCCAGCATCACTTAAAATACTGGGGTTTACAATGAGTATATAGGCCATAGTCATGAAGGTAGTAAGCCCTGCCAGTACTTCAGTCCTTACATCAGTCTTGTTTTCACTAAGTTTAAACCGTCGTTCCAGGAAGCTGTTTTCCTTAATACTATCCACAATACCCCTCCTTTAATAGATGCTAAATTCCTTTCTCATTGTATATATATGCTGCCATTATACTAGTCTATTACAGGAGGAAGTATTGTGAAATTATTTACATCTATTAAACCCTTGTCTGTAATCTTCCACTCTGGTGAAGTAGACAGGGACAGGAAGGATAAATGCATAAAGGGTGCATGTACCTTGCAGCCCAGCTCCTCTCTGGCTATCCTGTCCAGTTCTGCAATTTTTTTGCTCACCTCATGTCCATTTAACTCATCTGTTATTAAGCCTCCTACTGGTAACCTCATGTCGGATAAAATTCTACCCCTTTTTGCAATGGCAAGGCCTCCACCTATTTCTATTACCCTATTTACAGCTAGGACCATATCCCTTATGTTGGTTCCTACTACTATTATATTGTGGGCATCGTGGGCCACAGATTCTGCAAAGGCACCATCTGTCATTCCAAAGCCCTTTACAAAGGCTTTGCCTATATTTCCAGTCCTCCCATATCTTTCAATGCAGGCAATTTGAAGTATATCCTTACTTACATCAGCTTCTACTGCTCCATTTGCTACCCTTAAGGTCTCCTCCAGCTTCCCGCTTAAGTTTTGGTCTGGAATAAGCTTAATACACCTTACCCTGGCAGTAGGGCCTGCAGCCCTTATTTCCAAATCCTTTTCAGATATGGGACCAATTTTTACAGAGTTCTTTACCTCTTCAGGATAGGTGTAAACAGGTAAGTCTATCAGCAATTCTCCCTTATGGGCCACAAGTTTGCCATCTATAAATACAGCATCTACTCTCATTTCCTCCAGATTATCAATAACTGCTATATCTGCAATTTTACCTGGTGACAGGACTCCTATATCATCAAGGCCAAAATAGGTTGCAGGATTAATGGTTACCATCTGTATTGCTTCTACTGGATCTACCCCTTCCTTTATAGTCCTTCTTACTATTTCATTCATATGGCCTAAGCTCTCCAGATCTGCTGGAACCATATCATCTGAAGCCAGTATGCACCTACGGGAATCCATTCCTTCCTCTGTAACAGCCCTTATACATTCAGCCATATTCTTTTGGGTAGAGCCTTCCCTCATAAGTAGATATACCCCTTGTCTCAGCTTTTCAACAGCCTCTTCCTTTGTAGTTGTCTCATGGCAGGAGCATCTACCACCAGTAGCTATTATATGGGCTGCCAATTCCCTGCCAAACAGTTCCGGAGCATTGCCATCTACAACCATATTCCTGGATTTAGCATACATGGTAGAAGCCAACAGGTCTGTAATCACTTCAGGAGTATTCCTGTATACATGTTTGGCATTGCTAAATCCCTGTAGCTCTCCTATACCCAATATGTTTTTATAATTTAAAATATCCTCCATATCCTTGGAACTTATATCGTACCCTGCCGTTTCCAAGTCAGGACAGTCTGGAGCCATGGCTGGTACCACCAGATAAACCTTATTTGGCACATTGTCTATTTCATCTGCCATAGCCTTCATGCCTAAAGGCCCCAGAGCGTTTCCTATCTCATGGGGATCTGCAACTAAGGTGGTTGTGCCTGAAGGAATAGATAATCTTGAAAATTCAGTAATAGTCAGCATGCTGGATTCAAAATGCATATGGGAATCTATAAAGCCTGGAGATAAGTATTTTCCTCCTACATCTACAACTATTGTATCAGGTCCAATAAGGTCCTTACAATCTCCCACCATCAATATATATTTGCCCTTAATGGCAATGCTGGCAGGGTAAATCTCCCTGGTTATCACATTGATAACCTGACCATTCTCAAGTACTATATCGGCAAAATCCTTATCCCCCATTAGTACATCTATTAGATTCCTGTATTCCATGGCTCTTTTTAGGTATTTGGTATCCAATTTTTTTCACCCCTTTTTTCAATTGTCCATATTAATTTCATCAATAATCCCTACTATTGCTGCATCAATAGGTGCATCCATTTTTCTTGCTGCAATTCTGCTGGCAGTGCCTGTGGCAAATATAATCAGTTCTCCTATGCCTGCCCCTACAGTATCTACAGCAACAATAGGGTCCCCCTTTGGATTTAAGCTTGCATCTAAGGGCTGGGTTATCATAAGCTTTGAACCTATTAACTTTTCATCCTTTTTAGTGGCAACTAAGGTGCCAATAACCTTTCCCATTCTCATGAATTTAATCTCCCTGCTTTTCTATTTCAAATACAATGCCCATTAGCCTTGCCTTATCCCTTGCCAGTGGTGTTACAATGCTACCCCTGGGTAAGATATACCTGCCCTCAGGTAGATCTTCCAAGTCCTTGGCTGTTATTATCTTTTTTCCACTGTAGCTAGGCTTTTTAGCCTCCTCCTCTATTTCCCCTTCATCCTTTATAATACTTACATATTCTCCTATTTTAATTTCAATGGCTCCCATGGATTTTAAGGCACTTATATATCCATCTACAAGTTCTTCCATAGCCTGCTTCCTCATGGGAGCATCCATGTAATTTTTACAGGACTCAAAATCCAAATATACCCTCCTACCCTTATATAAATAGGTCCAGATTAGGGCCGGTATAAAGCTATCTATTACTCCCAGGGCTACTTTGGCCAGGCTATTTACTGTTATATTTGGACCTATTATATATGGGTACTTTTTTAAAATACTTTCCAGATCAAATACATCCTCTTCCTTATATACATCTATGGGTTTTAATTCCTTGACAATATAATCCATATCCAGTATTTTACCTGCCATGAAGGAAAAGGCCAGGGAAAAGATGGTATCCAGTCTCTTTAATTCCTCTATTTTTTCCTTCACTTTCACCCTGGATCCTGTAAATACTACCAGGGCAACTTCCCCGGCTTCCAATGCCCTCTGAATATTTGCCTTTCTTGTAATCCCTTCCAATACATTTAAAGCAATCTTTTTAGGCATCTATAACACTCCATAAGGCCTATTCGTATTTCTTAAGTATAACCCTTTCAACTTCAGAATGGGGTCTTGGTATTACATGGACAGAATGAAGCTCTCCTACTGCCCTGGCTGCCTCTGCCCCTGCATCTACTGCAGCCTTTACTGCTCCCACATCTCCCCTTACCATTACAGTTACAAGACCATATCCTATTTTTTCATATCCAACCAGGGTTACATTGGCAGCCTTTACCATGGCATCTGCCGCCTCTATACAACCAACTAAACCTTTGGTTTCAACTAATCCTAATGCTTGACCCATAATCTATTCCTCCTTATCAGACTTTTTATCCTTATTACCTGATTTTTTTGTAGTAGTTTTTTTAGCTTTTGGTTTAGGCTCTTCTTCCTTATCCTTCTTTATATTCTTTGAAAATTTATCTATTAATTTATCCAGCTCATCATGGGGCCTTGGTATAACATGGCTGGCTATGATGGTGCCTACCCTATTTCCGGCTGCAACTCCTGCCTCCACTGCTGCCCTTACTGCTGCCACCTCCCCTGCAATATGGATGCTGACACCCATTGCATTAGGCCCTCCAATGACCCTTTCTGTAGCAATTAAGGTTACATCGGCAGCCTTTGCCGCAGCATCTAAGGCAGCCACTGCTGTAGTAAGGCCCTTGGCCTCAATAATTCCCAGAGCTTTTTCCATTTATATTCCCCCTTATTGCCCTCTAACCATTCTTGCCAATTCTTCTAAGGTCACCCTTTTTTGTGTAAATCTATTGCTTTCCACCTTTCTTTCCTGGTATATAATATTTTTTATGAGATTCTCATCCTGCCTTGTTAAATTTCCACCATCTATCCTATTATTTTTATTTACATATCCTCCCTGGCTTTTCTTTGCTATGTTGTCCATAATTACCCTAGCTAAAGGATTAGCCACTATATATCACCATCCTTTACAGTATTTTGTCTACTTCCTCATGGGGTCTTGGAACCACATTGTAGGAAATTATTTCTGCTAATCTTTCTGCCCTCTCCTTGCCAGCTTCCACTGCCGATTTTACTGCTCCCACATCTCCAAGGACAGTTACAGAAACCAGCCCTGAACCAACTATTTGAAAGTCAATTATCTTGACACTGGCTGCCTTTACCATGGCATCTGCTGCTTCTATGGCCCCAACTAAGGACCTTGTTTCCACCATGCCTATGGCTTCTCTCATATACATCACCTTTTCTATCTAATATTTGGAAAGTACTTCCTTATATCTATTTTTGAAAAATCCTCAAAACCTGGGATTATTGTCCTGTCAAACCTTCCTCCTTCATCAACTAAAGGCTTGGTTGCATCAACTCCTACCTTGTCTGTAACCCCCCTTAAACCATGGGATGGCTCCAGATTTGAACCCAAGGCACCTGGCACTATGACAAAATCCTGACTTGCCTGAGCCCTGGTAGTGATGGCCCATTCTATATCCTGAACATCGTAAATATCAACATCACCATCCACTACCACCACCTGTTTTAGGTCCTTATTGGAACCTAAGGCTGCTAATATGGCAGATTTGCCATCCCCTTCAAATTTTTTATTTATGGATACAAAGGCATTAAACCTATAGCCTCCACCTTCAGTTACATTTACATCTATTACATCTACCTGATTTTTTAAGTAATTGTATAATTCCACTTCCCTGACAAGACCATTGGTTAAATGCTCCTCCCTACAGGGAAAAGCCACCTGGAATATGGGATTGTTCCTGTGGGTAATTACATCAACCTCCACATAGGGATGGGGTCCTACACCACCATAATATCCCATTAATTCTCCAAAGGGGCCTTCCAGTTCCCTTTTGCCTGCTACCATCCTTCCTTCCAGTACTATTTCCGCATAGGCTGGTACCAAAAGATCTATACTTTCACATCTAACCAGCTCTAAAGGCTCCCCCCTTAGGGCACTGTCTATTTCAAACTTATCTACCCCATAGGTAGCAGAGCTTACCTGGCAGGCCAGCAGAAAATATGCATCATAACCTAATACTATTGCTACCTCCAAATCCTTATTCCTTTTTTCCAGCTCCAGAAAATCATTAGTAAGCTTAGGCGAACCTATTAGGACTGATATTTTATTGCCTCCCAATACCTGCATCCTCCTAATGGAGGTGAAGAACTTCCCTGTTTCAGGGTCCCTGACTACCAGGACTCCTGCCGTTATATAGCTTGATGAGTCCCTTTCATTAAACTTGGGTATGGGAAGTATTTCAGGCAGATCTATATTGCCTTTTATAATATTTTCCTTCACAGGCCCTGTTGGAAGCACCTTATAGGGCTTTGGATTGGCTATGGCATCCATAAATTTAAAAAGCCTGTTTTCTTTATTTACATTTACCAGGTCATAGAATATATCCCTGTTCCCATAAAGGCCTCCTGCCACCTTCATGGAGCTTTTTTTTACCCTGTTGAACAAGATAGGCTGTCTATTTCTAAAGTAGGTCAAAACTCCCCCCAATTCATATACAGGATCCACTTCCCTATGGCATTCCAATAGATAATTGCTTCTTCTCAGCTTATCCAAGGTATGCCTTAGCATTTGTCTTTCCAACTATCTCCCCCCTTTAGGCTCCATTCCACCTATAGGCCAGATTGTTGTCTATGCCTAAATTATCAAGTATCCTTCCTGTCATATGAAGCACCATATCCTCTATAGTTTCAGGATGATTATAAAAGCCTGGAGCTAAGGGCATTATGGTAACTCCCATTTTTGAAAGCTTAAGCATATTTTCAAGATGTACTGGACTTAAGGGCGTTTCCCTGGGTACCAGTACCAGCTTCCTTCTTTCCTTTATAGTCACATCACAGGCCCTGGTAAGCAGGCTGTCAGAATAGCCATTGGCTACAGCAGATATAGTTTTCATAGAACAAGGAACTACCACCATTCCATCTACCTTAAAGGAGCCACTGGATATTGGTGCAAAGAAGTTTTGATTATCATGATAGTGACTTGCCATTTCCTTTAGTTCATCCAGGCTTACACCACATTCATGCTGCATTACTGCCCTTCCCATGGTGCTTACTACCAAATGGGTTTCAATATTTAACTCCTTCAATGCCTTAAGTAAGGATAAGGCATATATGGAGCCGCTTCCACCTGAAATTCCAACAACTATCTTCTTCATATCCATTCCTCACTTTCTGTATATTTTTGAATTAACCATTCGTTAACCATGGAAAATTGCTTTGCTTCTTATAAAACTTTGGCTTTCTTAGCCAAATATTTTAAGGTCATACGTTTATTTATTGTATTTATAAGACAGAGAACCGTCCCCTGTCTTAGAGAACCGTCCCCTGCCTTATTAGATTCTTGGCCTGGGGCTTAGAATGACATGGTCCTTTTTAATTGCTATTCAACCTTGTTTTCTGGATCTCCAGCCCCCATCCATGGGTCTATGCCCTTTTCCCAGGCATCTATATATTCATCAACTGTCATAACCTTAGTAAATATGCTTAAGTCTTTTAGCCCATTTTCATGTAATTCATCAGTTTTTGATGCGCAGGCATCGGCCAGAGTGATTACCTTGTAGGCATAGTAAAGAGCATCTGAAGCAGAGCTTCTTACACATACATTGGTCCAGGTTCCAGTTACTACTACAGTATCTATATTTTCCTCCCTTAAATATAGGTCCAGGTCTGTATGGGCAAAGGCACTATGCCTTCTTTTTTGTACTATATATTCTCCCTTTTCCGGACGAAGCTCCTCTATAAAATCTGAACCCCAGGTGCCCTTTACTGCGTGGACAGGCCTTACTCTAAAATCTGCATCATTTTCCCTATGGGCTTCCTGGATAAATATAAGCTGTATATCGTCCCTGCCTTCTGCATTTCTCTTCCTAACCCAGTTTATAAGCTTTTGGAGGGTTGGTATTATCTTCCTGTTATTTGGACAGTAGAGGACTCCATCTGGATGGGCAAAATCATTTAACATATCTATAATCAATATTCCATGTCTAGGCATCTTATTACCTCCTTGGTTTAATAAGTGATTGTCCTTGGAAGCTTCTGTATGCTTTGTCTATGGATGAACTTTCCAAATCCAGGTTTAACCCTAATTCCGGTAATGGTTCTTATATGGGCATCTATTAATCCTGGATGGTTCTTTCTAAAGCTTTTCTCATATTCCTTGCTGTATAGGGATGGAAACTCTTCAAATATATCAGCATATCTTTCCCTTACGCCCTTAGGATACTCATGGACTATTTCCTGTAATTCCTTGTCAGACAACTCCTTGAGGGTACTTTCTTCCACATCTTCATATACCAAATGGCCACGAACTATTGTCTTAACCACCTTTCCTTTTAACTCCATTCCCTCAAATGGGGTATAGCCACACATGGAAGCTTGGGTTTTTGGATCAACAGTCCATCTTTTATTCAGGTCTATGATTGTAAAGTCTGCATCAGAACCAATAAACATGGCCCCCTTCTTTGGATACAGTCCATAATGCTTAGCTGCATTAGTAGATAGTATTTCTACTAACTTGCTGAGGGAAATTCTTCCCTTGTTATAGCCTTCACTTACAAGTATTGGAACCATAGTCTCAACACCAGGTATGCCTGGGAATGCAGTCCATATATTCATTCCTCTTTTAAGCTTTTCACTTTCTATTTCATAAGGTGCATGGTCTGTACCTATAAAGTCTACGCTGCCATTATTTAGCCCTTCCCAAAGCAGTTCATTGTCCTTTTTAGTCCTGAGGGGTGGTGCAATTTTAGCCAAGGGACCATATTTGGTCATGGATTCTTCATAGTTTAAAGTTAAATAATGGGGACAGGTTTCACTGGTTACATCCAGACCCCTCTTCTTTGCTTCCCCAACCAGTTTAGCTCCTATTCCTGTACTCATATGGACTATATGAAGCCTTGCACCTGTTGCCTCTGAAAAGCTTATGCCCAGTTCTATGGCAACCTTTTCTGCCAATTCCATCCTGGCTTCAGCCCAGGCAGGTCCATCCATCCTTCCTTCCCTTTGAAGCTTCTTTACAAAATAGTCACACATGGCAAAGTTCTCTGCATGGATACCAATAGGCAAGCCTGTTTCAGCCACTGCCACAAAGGCCTCATACATTTCCGGGTCTGTTACCCTTGGGAAGGTTGGTACTGAAGGAGTCATATATGCCTTAAAGGCAACTACACCTTCTTCCGCCTGTTCCTTTACATTGTGCAGCCAGCCATTTCTTACATCTTCCCCGGTAACCCCACCCCAAAAGGCATAGTCAACAAGGGCCTGAGGTGCTACTAATTCCTTTTTAAGCTTTAACTGCCTGACACTTCTTACAGATGGAACAGAACAGCAGGGCATATCAACAACTGTAGTTATTCCTCCCCTTGCTGCAGCCGCAGAACCGGTCAGGAAGTTCTCCCTGTGGGGAAATCCCTGATACATAAAGTGAACATGGGAATCAATACAGCCAGGTAATGTTAAATGGCCACCAGCATCTATTACTTCCTTTGCTTCTATACCATCCAGCCTTTCTACAAAACCTGCTATTTTCTCATCCTTTACCAATATATTAGTAAGTACTGTATCATCCCCTTGAGGAATTCTGGCATTTTTAATTACCACATCATACATTGGAATACCCCCTTTTTTTAGGTTACTAAAGTATTGGATTGATTTATAAGGCTTAGAACCCTGTTCTTTTGCTGCCTTGATAGTTTTTTGGATAAGTTTCATATATTTTTTACTACTAATATATATATAGTAGTAATAAAAAATATATGAATGAAAGGGGGAAGGATTTTGGGACTTAAATTAATAGATCTGTCACAGGAGATATTTGAAGGGATGTCAATATTTCCAATACATCAGAAGACCTTTATCATGACCAATACCAGCTATGAAGAAAATATGAAGATGACAGGAAGCAAGACCCTGGGCTTTTATTCCAGGCACCTGCTTATAAGTGAACACTGCGGTACCCATAGCGATGGTGTAGTAGAGTACAAGCCGGGAGGACTGTCCATTGACAAGATGCCTTTGGAATATTTTTGGGGCAGTGCCATCTGCCTTGATGTAAGCCATGTAAGATATCCAAAATATATAGAAGTTGAAGATTTAAAAGAAGCCTTAAAACGTTCCGGCCAGGAAATTAGAAAGGGGGATATAGTACTACTATACACAGGCCATCATGACAGGGCCTATGGAACAGACAAGTTCCAGACAGAGTATACGGGCTTAAGCTATGAAGCCGGAAAATGGCTGGCAGAACAGGGAGTAGTAAATATAGGGGTTGATGCACCGGCCATAGATTTGACACCAGATGATTTAGACTTTTCTGGCCATGCCGTATGCAGGGATTACAATATTACCAATACAGAAAATCTATGTAATCTGGATAAGGTGGTAAATAAAAGATTCCTATACATAGGATTGCCCCTAAAGATTAGGGATGGAACTGGTTCTCCTATTAGGGCAGTGGCTCTGGTGGAGGAAGATGATTAAAAAATAGGTAAAGAAAGGCTCCAGGCCTTTCTTTACCTATTTACTGCTTCTCTCGTCAATTGTCCCTTGTCTTCTTATCTTGGTTCCTTTAGCAATTTGCCAGCCACATATCTGTCCACTATATTTCTATCATCTCCTAAATATATGAACTTCTCCAATCTTTCCTCTACTGTAAGTTCTCTATATATGCCTAAATTAGAGTCATCTATTATTAAGCAATCCATTTCATATCCCTTTTCAAAGCTTCCAACCTTGCCAAAGAAGCTGCCTCCACCCTTGGTAGCCAGATAGAATACTTCTAACAGGGTTAAGGGCTTTAATTTTTTATCTGTTTCCAGCCATTTCATCTTTGAGGCCTGAATGCTTGCTGCCATAACCTTTGGAATGCTTATTTCATGGCCTCCGGATATATCTGAGCCTAAACCTACAGGGACCTTTTTATCCAGGAACTTCCTTACAGGCATAATACCACTGGACAGATTAAAGTTGGAATGGACACAGTGGGCAGCATATACTCCATTTTTAGCCATTAAATCTATTTCCTCGTCAGTATTGTGTATACAGTGGGCCATGATGGTCCTTCTTTGGCCAAATAAATTAAATTTATCATATACTGAGGCATAATTTTTAGCATCTGGATGAAGCTCACTGACCCATTTTACTTCATCTGTATTTTCACTTAAATGGGATTGGACAGGCACATCATATTTTAAGGCCAGTTTACCTAAGCCTTCCAGTAAAGCATCAGAACAGGTTGGAACAAATCTGGGTGTGATTATGGGCTTTACAAGGGGAGATTTGTCCTTATATTCAAGTATTAATTCTTCAGTTTCCCTTAAGGACCTTTCTGTGTCTTCTGTCAGGTTAGGAATTGAGTTTCTGTCCATATTGACCTTGCCTACATAAGCCCTTATACCAGATTCTATAAGAAGGTCCATTAAAAGCTTAGTACTTTCCTTGTGGATAGTTCCATAGATTACAGCACTTGTTGTACCATTTTTCCACAATTCCTTCACAAAATCCCTATATACCCTTTCAGCATACTTTATATCCTTATACTTTGCCTCTTCTGGAAAGGTGTAGGATTGAAGCCAAGGCAGCAGCTCCTTGTCATATCCCATACCCCTGTTTGGAAATTGGGGAGCATGAAGATGTATATCCACAAAGCCGGGTATTATCATTTTCCCTGTATAATCCTTTAAAGTATAGTCTTTGTACTTTTCATCTAATTTCTCAAATATACCTACTATTTTGCCATTTTCTGATACCAAATAGGAATCCTTATATATTTTAAATTCATCCATACTTGGGGTAAATACTATATCACCTTTAAGGACAAGTTTTCTCAAAACTATCCCTCCAATACATGTAATTTGCCAGTACTATATATATTTGAAAAAACTTGTCCTTATGAAAAATAAAAAGAACCCCCTCCAGCATGATGCCAACAGGGGGAGTGGATCAATTATTTAATTTTTATATTTAAAATTCCATCATATACTACATTAAGATCAAGTCCCATAAACTCCAGGAAATCTTCTGGCACATAGCTAGTAGCATCCTTTAGCTCTGGGGAAGTATCCAGATATAAATCCATACCCTTTATATTGTAGTTATTTTCTCCAATCTGTAAGGAGTAGTAATCTTCATCCTTAACCAATTCTACAGAAAAATCCCTGCCATTCCATTCTACCCCATAGCCCAAGGCTTCAGCTATAGCCCTAATTGGCAGCATTAGTACATCTTCCTTCATATACATTGGCTTATTTAAGGTAACTTCCTGACCTTCTATTATTACCTTGTTCATTTCCTTTAAGGCCTGTTCCAGAACAATTACCTTTTCAGGTGCAGTTTTAGCTGGAAGACTTGTCTCTACAATTTTATAGAATACTACTGCCTTAGAATTTTTTATATCCTCTACTTCCAGCACATTTCCTTCCCTATCGACTATTATGGTTTCTTCCTTTGGAAAAATTTGAAGTATCCTATCCTTGCTTATCAGCTCTTCATCAAAATTATATACATCTACACTGGTGTATTCCTCATCTTCCATTACTCCTATCACATCTGCCGGAACCCTTAGAGGATAAATCATAGGTAAAATTATGTTTCTTGGATAATATCCTATCACTTTCATGCCTTCTTTTAAATAGTCCTTTTTTACTATATCCATTGTTTTATTGCTTACTATTAATGTTTCCTCGCTTACATAGAATATTATCTGATCATTAGGTTCCTCCTTGTCACTTTCAACCAGAATTGAAAATTTTCCATCAAGCTCCTGAATGTCCTTTATGGTTCCATAAAATCCTATAAAATCTTCTACTAAATCCACTGGCTCCTTTATCTCTACAACTTCCACCGGAGCTTCCCCAGCCTTGGCTACAAGGGGTGTTGCCATAATGGATGCCATCAATGTAACAGCTACGAATTTTTTCAATACTTTCATCTATAACCACTCCTTTCCATTTCCCCTTATAGTATAGCCTAAAATTTCTCCAAATTTGTTACAATAGGGTTAAATTAAGGTTACATACTGATAAAAAAGAAAGCCTTCACAATGGAAAGCTCCTCCTTGTATATTCTTACTTATAGTCATTTAGCTTACATCTTAATTCATCAGTAAAGTAATTAATATTCTCCTTCCACATGTCATAATTAATTACCTTCCTAAGTATAATATTTATTTTCTTATTCAAATTATCTATATTGTCGTCATTTATAAACTCTATTTCCCTATTTTTAATGAAGCAATCCGCAATTAAATCCATTATATAACGGGTAATCTCTTCCTTTTCCCCTTCATTAAAGCGGGAATTTAATCCTTCACTCAGTTTCAGATTATCTAAAAATCTATCCCTTAAAAAGATCAGGAATTTTTCAAATTCTTCTGCATTGTTTCCCGACTCCAGTTGAAATATTATCTTAAAAAACAGATTCCATTTAAAGTCCTTGTTTATGATTTCTAATATGGCCTCCCCTATTTTTCTGCAAAATTCATCTTCATATTGTATTTCCCTTTCAAATTCTATAGGCCTTTCTAAATATATATCATTTTCCTTTATCTTGTAAAGCCTTGACAAGATCTTGAGATAAACGTTGTCATAAGCCATAGGATCATTGTAACCATTCTGCCTAAGTACATAGGAGACTATAATATCACAGGATTTTCTATAATCCAGCACAAATCCAAATTCCTTCTTGGTCTTATCTGAATATATTTCATATATTATTTTGGATAAAATTGCCTCCAGCTGTTCCTTTCTTTTATCTATATTGGATTCATCCATCTCCTTTAGATGGTTATATAGAATTCTCAACTGCTTATCCACCATAATTAAATTTTCCTTTAAGGCATGCATTATATCCCTGAAAAGATCCTCTGTCAGCAAATATTTATAATTCTTGTAAAGTACCTTGTGTTCAGCTTCTCCCCAGAATACATTTACCAGGGATTTTATCTGAAGTTCAAACCTAATTATCCTATCTTCCCTTAAATACTTGCCATCAATCTTATATATACCAAATCCATTTTTTTGAACTTGAGGCTGGTCATCATCTAAATTCAGCAGTATATTTGGGTTTTCCTTACTTGAATAATAGCCATCCTCCACAGGTATATTAAATTCCTCTACTATTTTAGAGTAAACATCCTCCTCATCCTCTATAAACCTGCACTCTATCCTAAGTCCTATCAGGTCTGAAAGATTTGCTACAAGCTCTTCCGGAGATTCATACTTTAAATAAAAGTTATTCCTAAATATTTTTTCCTTAAGGCTTGTAGTAGTCTTTACCCTTGAAGATATATTTAAAATATTGTCATGCTCAAAAAACAAGCCCCTGAAAAAATACTCCAATTCCCTGTTGCTTTCCTCTAGTACATCCTTCATCCCATCTACTATTGAAATAGTTTCATCGATAAACTCAAATATCTCTAGTCTCATGCTGATTTTGGGCCCCCTTATATTTGAATTTGGCTCAATTAATATTATAACATAAAGAGGATTGTATAATTTAAATTATTTTTATTTACCCTCCCAGTTTAAAAATACCCCTTATTATATTCTATGTTGACAACAAAAATTAGACTATAAATATGAAATATTTACTAATATTTTATAGTAAATTGTCGATATATACTAAAGAGCTTTAAAAAATTAACTGGCGAAAGGTGGTTAGCATGAAAATAAGAAACAAAATAACTTTTTTTATGGTATTAATTTGTATACTAAGTACCATATCCATATCTATAGCTAATTACATAATTACCTACTCTACCTTGGAGGAAAAAGTATATGAAAATATTCAGGATAAGTCAGAAAACATTGCAAAAGAAATAGACAAGTGGATAGTTGAGCAAAAGGCTACTCTCACAACAATTGCAGATAGCCTGGCACATCACAACGATTTTGATTATGACTATGTATATGAATATTTAAGAGCACAAAGTGAAAAGAAATCTTATTCTTTTAAATATTTCCTAGCCTTGGAAGACGATACCTTTATTGATGGAGCGGGAAGGATAGTCCCAGAAGATTATAAGCCAACAGAAGAAAGCTGGTACAAGGCTGCCATTAGTAGCAATGGTGCATATGTTTCCTCTCCCTATATTGATGATAGGAGCAGTAAAATGGTAATTACCATTTCCATGCCCTTAAAGGTAGATAATGCTACCATAGGGGTAATTGGTTCAGAAATGTACATAGACAGGTTAACCCAAATTATTTATCTGGTAGTTGTAGGTGAAAACGCCCATACATTCTTAATAGATGATAAAAACAATATAATTGCCCATGTTAATCAGGAATATAGACCTTCCAGTGAAAAAGGATATCAAAATTTAAGCCAAATATTGGATGGGCAGCTATTAAATATTTTAACTGCTGAATCCTTGTCATTAGAGGATAGAATAATAAGGGACTATGACGATATTGACAGGATGTTTTTCTTCAGCAACTTGAAAGAAGCAAACTGGAAGGTAGGAATGGCAGTACCAGCAGAAGAAAGTATGCAGGTATTAAGAGGTGTACTATCATCTTCTTTAGTAATAATTGCAGTTACATTGGTGGCAGCTCTTATAATTTCCATAATATTATCCAATTCTATTTCTAAACCTATTTTGAACTCAGTAAACCTGGCAAGAAATATAGGTGATTTAAATCTAACATTAGATGTAGATCCTAAGGGATTGAAAAGAAAAGATGAAGTTGGTGCAATGCTTAATGCCTATCAAACAATAATAAATAAATTAAGGGAATTTATACAGGAGTTAGGAACAACTATAGACATAAATAATGAAGTATATGAAAGTACCTTGGACAAGCTTAACTATCTATTGGAACAGGCAGACCATAACTCTGCAACTACAGAAGAGCTGTCTGCAGGAATGCAGGAAATAACTGCTACAGTTTCAACAATATCTAACTCCTCCAGTGAAATAGACAAGGCTATAGCAGAATTTTCAACCAGGGTAGAGGAAGGGGCAAACACATCCCATGAAATCAGCAGAAGGGCAGAAAAGCTTAGCAATCAAATTGAGGAATCCAAAAACAGAACCTTAAATATATATGATGCTTCCAAGGAAGAAATTGCTAAGGCCATAGAAGCCTCTAAGAATGTAGAAAAGATAAATATATTATCCAATGCCATACTTGAAATAACTGAGCAAACCAATCTACTTGCCCTAAACGCAGCCATAGAAGCTGCCAGGGCTGGAGAATCAGGAAGGGGCTTTGCTGTAGTAGCCGATGAAATAAGAAAATTGGCAGAAACATCCCAGAAGACTGTAGAGGAGATAAAGACTGTTACCAGCACCATAGTAAACTCTGTAAATTTACTGGTAGAAAATACTGAACAGCTATCAAACTTCCTTGATAAGGAAGTATTAAGGGACTACGAAATGATGGTAGATGCAGTAAACAACTACGAAAAGGATGGAGCCCTGCTTAATGACATACTTTCAGATTTAAGTGCCAATGCTGAGGAACTAACTGCCTCTGTAAATGAAATGACAGCAGCAATAAAGGAAATATCCATGACCATAGACGACTCAACCCAAGCTACACAGGACATAGCAGACAAGAACCTTAAGGTAGTAGAAGCCATATCTGAAATAAATGAAATAATGGAAAAGAATAAGGAAATAGCAGAAAAGCTGGATAAAATAATTAATCAAGTGAATATGTAATAAATATTTACAAGGAAGGAGTCTCACTCCAGTATTTGTCAACTATCAGGACACAGAAAAGAATGGGCTGCAAATTGCTTCCCCTTTAAAATGCAGCCCATTCTTTTTTTATTTAGCCTGATAGTTCATAAGACAGAGAACCGTCCCCTGCCTTGCGTTGACTTTAAAAAACAGCTATGTTAGAATATTAAGGTTGTAATAAGCAGACTTAGGAGGCAGATATGAAGACTTTAATCAAAGCAGATGACACATTAATCTTACTAACCATTATAACCATTATTGCTGCAATGAGCATTCGTCTGGAACAAAAATACAAGTGGGCAGCAAAGGTTTCAAGTACAGTAATTGCCTTAACATTGGGACTTATACTTTCCAACTTAAAAATTATCCCTACAAAGGCGGCAGCCTATGACCTTGTATGGGACTATGTAGTTCCCCTATCAATACCCATGTTGCTCTTTAATGCCGATATGAAAAGGATTTGGAGAGACAGTGGCAGGCTATTGGGAATATTTTGCATTGGTTCTGTTGGAACCATCCTGGGTACCTTTATTGGATACGCCCTTTTACACCAATACATTCCAGGCTTAAAATATGTTGCAACCATAATGACCGGATCCTATATTGGGGGAAGTGTAAACCTGGTTGCCTTATCTAATGCCTTCAATGTACCAGGCCATCTTGTTGCTTCTTCAACTGTGGCAGACAACCTGGTAATGGCATTGTATTTTTTTGTCCTACTATCCATACCCAATATTAATTTCTTCAAGAAAAACTTTTCCCATCCCCTCATTGTTGAACAGGAAAATTCCTTTTCCACATGCAAAAGTGAAATAGAAGAAGAGCTAAATCTAACAGGCAAATCTGAAATTACAGTTAAGGATGTGGCATATGTTTTTGCTTGTGCCTTTGCCATTGTAGCCGCATCAACTATAATATCCGACTTTTTTGCCAGAGTAATACCAACGGGCAATATATTTCTTACAGTTCTTAACTCTATACTGGGAAACATGTATTTTGTATTAACAAGCTTAACAGCCTTCCTTGCAACTTATAAGTCAGAATTCTTCTCTTCCATAAAAGGAGCACAGCAAATAGGAATGTTTTTAATGATTATCTTTATGGCTGTTATAGCAATACCAGCATCAATACCTGAAATACTAAAAAATGCACCTTTAATTTTTGTATTCTGCGGCATTATGGTATTGGTAAACATGTTAGTGTCCTTTATTGGGGCTAAAATTTTCAACTTCTCCCTGGAGGAGACTATTATAGCATCCAATGCAAATATAGGTGGACCTACAACTGCCACAGCCATGGCAGGAGCAAAAGGGTGGAATTCTCTAATGGCACCAGCCATATTGGTAGGTGTTTTTGGATATGTAGTAGGAAACTATTGGGGAATACTGGTATATAATATATTATCCCATTAAAAACTCCCTGGCAATGGAGTGGGCTCCGCCTATGACCTCTCTCCTTAATCCTATTAAAACCCCAATTGGTATTCCAAAGAAGACTGTTCCTAAATTTCCAAACTCCTGCAGTATTAAGGCAGGACTGGCTGCCAGTATCTGGGGAAGGGTAGGTCCAATATTGGTACCATACCTGGCCATTAAAAGCATTAGTGTAAGGCCTATTAAGCTACCTGCATCATCCATTTCCTTTTCCTTTGCTAGCTTTAAAAACTTTGGAGTCATAAGTACCCCTAAAATCATGGCATAAAGCATTGGCAGCAAAACTATGTTGCCAACTCCAACAGGTATACTCTTTGTACCTATTAATTCTGCAATAACAACTAAAATTAATACCAGTATGTGGAGTTTAATATTTCTCATTTTTTCACTCCCTTTTATTCCTATTAACATATTCAATTCCATGAAGGACCATATTGCTCATTACTGTTGCAGCAACAATAATTGCCCTTTCATCACCATTAAAACGTGGATTATGCCATACATAGTTCATGCCCTTTTCTTCATTTCCCACTCCCAGCCAGAAGAAAAAGCCTGGTATCTTCTCCATAAATATTGAAAAATCTTCTCCTCCCATAGTAGGAACAGGATCAACAATTCCCTCCCTGCCTACAATTTCTTCTGCCGCCTTATAGGCCAGTTCTGTCATTTCTGGACTATTGTATACTGCTGGAAGGTCAAATTTTATGGCAATTTTCCCCCAGGGTATCTCTGGATTGTTATGAAGTCCAAATATCATATCTGCCTTTACCTTTGTAAACAATCCCTTTTCCACCATTAATTTTGCACCCTTGTTTATTTCCTCTGCCGGTTGAAATACAAACATGGCATTTCCCTTTAACTGATCCCTTATCTTAGAAAGTATTTTTGCAGCCCCCAGTACACATGTAGTGTGAATATCATGGCCACAGGCATGCATTACTCCATCAATTCTTGATTTATAGGGCACATGGTTTAACTCTTGAATTGGCAGTGCATCTATATCTCCCCTTAAGGCTATGGTGGGACCGTCTTCTTTTCCCCTTAGTAGGCCTACTGCTCCTGTTTCCATTCCCAGATCTATAATTTCAATGTCCAGTTTTTTTAGCTCCTCCTTAATCTTCTTCGTTGTCCTAAATTCCTTGAAGCTTAGCTCAGGGTACATATGGAGGTCCCTTCTAAAATTTATCAGTTCCTCTTCAAATTCCTCCCTTAATTTGTTTATGTCCAGCATCCTAATCCTCCTTTATACTATGTCATAGTCCCCATTATATAATGGAAACCTATTGCTTAAATTTATCACCCTTTCCCTTATGGAATCCAATTTGCCTTTATTTCCTATATTTTCCGATACCTCCTTAATAATATCTCCTATTTCTTCCATATCCTCTTCCATAGCCCCTCTAATGGTAACAGCTGTAGTACCAATTCTTATACCACTGGTAACTGTAGGCTTTTCAGTATCAAAGGGTACCATATTTTTATTTACAGTAATCCCTACATAATCCAGGGCCTCTTCCAAGGCCTTGCCTGTAATCCCTTTAGGCCTTAAATCCACCAGCAGCAGGTGGGAGTCTGTACCTTCTGATACCAGTCTAAATCCATATTCCTTCAGTACATCTCCCAGTTTTTGGGCGTTTTTGACTACCTGTATCATTAAATTTTTAAACTCTTCAGTTCCTGCCCTTTTAAAGGTATAGGCCTTAGCAGCCATGGTATGCAGATGGGCTGAGCCTTGAGTGCCTGGGAAAACTCCTTTATCTATAGCTTTGGCATATTCCCTCCTGCATAATATAAATCCTCCCCTGGCACCGCATAGGGTCTTTGTTGTGGTGGAAGTTGCAAAATCAGCATATTCAACAGGATTTGGATATATACCTGCTGCCACCAGCCCTGCCACATGGGCCATATCCACCATAAAGTAGGCTCCTACCTCTTTTGCAATATCCGAAATCCTTTTAAAATCTATAATCCTGGGATAGGCACTGCCTCCTGTAACTATCATCCTTGGCCTATGTTTAAGGGCTAGTTTCTCTAATTCTTCATAATCTATCAGCTCCCTTTCCCTGCTTAAGCCATAGGATATAAACTTATATATTCTGCCGGAAAAATTAGCCCTGTTCCCATGGGTTAAATGGCCTCCCTGGTCCAGCCTTAGGCCTAATACTGTATCATTAGGCTCCAATACTGCTGCATACACAGCCTGATTTGCCTGGGATCCTGAATGGGGCTGTATATTGGCATGTTCTGCCTTAAAAAGCTTTTTTGCCCTTTCAATGCCTAAAGTCTCCATCTTATCTGCCGCATAGCAGCCTCCATGATATCGATTTCCAGGATAACCTTCTGTGGTCTTGTTGGTAAAGACACTTCCCTGAAGCTCCATAATTTCAATTGGTACATAGCTTTCTGCAGCAATCATTTCAATATAAGTTTTTTGCCTGTTAAATTCCTCTTTGACAATACTGTAAAGTATAGGATCTGAATCCTTAAGCTTATTCATCCTTATCCCTCCTGTTTTATATATGGTTATTAAAAGTTTTAAAACATTATTCCATTATATTAGGCAGATTAAATTTTTCCAAATTTTCAAACATAAGACATAAAACAGGGGACGGTTCTTTGTCTTATAAAGAACCGTCCCCTGTTTCTTATCCCCTAAAACCTTCCCCCTGCTTAGCCACACCCAGTAAGCTGCCAATTATGCCCAGTATAGCACTGGTAACAAGGGTAAAGGTTACAATACTTCTTATTAAACTGTCTGCTGCTGGCAGGGGTATAAAGGGAATTGCCAGCTCCACCTGCCCATATCCATAGTTTAAGAGAACAAAGAGTAAAATTGAAGCAATAAGCCCTCCAATTAAGGTTAAAAAGAATCCTTCCAGTATAAAGGGAAAATCTATGAAGGGCTGTGGTGCACCTAAAAGCTTGAGGGTATTGATCTGATCCCTGTTATTATATATGCCCTGCCTTATAATATGGGATACTACCATTAAGGTAGATATTCCAACAGCCACCACTACTAAAATTCCAACAAATTCAATTACCGATACTATATCATTGAGCCTGTCCAGTACCCTCTTGTTATCCCTTATGTACTCAATATTTTCCACCTGCTTTAGTTTTCTTAGGATTACATCAGATTCTGCTATGTTTATTTGTACCTCTATGAAGGGGGAGAAGGGATTTTCTTCAAATAGCTCCAATATGTGGGCTTCATCTCCCAGTATATCCTTCATCCTTAAGTAGGATTCTTCTTCATCCACTATTTTTACATCCCCCACCCCTTCCACAGACCTTATATCCTCTAACAGCTTTGAAATTTCTGTATCACTTAGACCTTCTTTATAATAAACATTTATTTCTGCTTCCCTTTCCACTGTCTCTACTATAAAGCTCATTATATCCCAGCCTGAAATAACCAGGGCCAGTATAAAAAAAATAAGGCCTATACTTAGGATAGATAGTATATTGGACGTCAAATCTATTTTAAATAGGGTTTTAGCCTCCTTTAAAAAGTACCCCATATTGTATACTATGCTTTTCATACCAGGGCCTCCCCCTTCCTCTCAATGCTCAAATTGCCATTGTCAATTCTTATAAAGGTTCCTTCCTCCTTGCCCTCTATAAGATGGGTAGCATGGGTAGTGATTATAACAGTTGTATTCTGATCCCTAAAGGAAACCAACAAATCCATTATATTCATAGCATTGTCAATGTCTAAATTTCCTGTAGGCTCATCTGCAATAATTAAGGAAGGCCTTCTGGCAATGGCTCTGGCAATGGCAACCCTTTGACTTTCTCCCCAGGAAAGGTTGTCCACCAGGGATGAAATCTTATGCTCCAAGCCCACATTTTTTAGGGCTTCTACAGCATATTCATGCATCTTCTTAGGAGGAAAGCCTAAAAATCTCATTCCCAACATTACATTTTCCAGGGCTGTCCTGCCTCGAATTAGCTTAAACTCTTGAAATACAGGCCCTATATTTTGTCTCAGCCTTCTAATATTAGAGGCATTTATTTTTGACATGGTCTGCTTCATCACCTTTAGCCTGCCTGTAGTAGGATATTCAATTCCCATTAACAGCTTTAGGAAGCTTGTCTTTCCAGAGCCACTGGGCCCTGTAATATAGACAATTTCACCAGGCTCAATATGTAAATTTACATCCCTTAAGGCCACTGTGCCATTTTCATACACAAGGGAAACATTCTTTGCCTCTATCATACAATTACCTCCATAGCTTATAGATTTAATTCAATTAGCATTTGAACATATTCCTCTATAACTAACAACTTTTTAATCCTGTTCCTGCCCAGTATAGGCTTTAAATCCAGGCTTAAATTCCCTTCTTTAAAGAAATCATCTATAGTCTCCTTTGTTAGAACCATATTATAAAATATGCCTTCCTCCACCTGAAATTCTATTAACTGTCCATCTATTACAAGAAAGTTACCTGCCAGGAATAGGTTCTTTTCAGGTATTTCCATCTCCACCCTGTCAGGATAAAAGCTAAATAGGGTTTCAGGTATATTTGGGTTCCTGCTTATTACCTCATTAAATACATCCTGGTGTATCTTACCTATAACTCCTTCCCTTGAAATCAAGTATTCAATTGAATCCTCAGGCAAATCTTCCCTTTCAATGATATTTACAAACTCCTGGGATAGGAAGCTTAAAAACTCTCCCAGCTCATCTATCAAGGCCATCATAGTATTTAAGCGTTCCTGATAATATTCCCTGTCCTCTTCCAGGCTGGCAAGCCTTGCCTCCAACTGGGCCTTCTTTTCCTCCCCCTTTAAAATAGTCCTTTTTAGTTCCTCTTCCCTTTCATTTAAGGCAGCCAGTTTCTCATCAAGATTTTCCTTTTCAGCCACCAGCCTGTCCCTAATCTCCTCAATGGATTTAAGAAGCTGTCCTGAATTTTTAGCCAGATCCCTTAAAATATTTATCCTGTCAAGTAAATTAGTTATACTGTCTGCACTAAGTATAATATCTATGAAGGAGCTGGGCCCCATTCTCTGGTATATGACAAGAAATTCTTCCAGTATATTAAGCTTTTCCTCATAGTTTAGGGTCTCCCTTTGGATTAGCTCCTCCAGCCTTTCAATTTCCCCCTTCATGGCCTCTATTTCCTCAGCTATTTTAGCCCTTTGCCTTTCTAACTCTTCTATATCCTGGGCTATAATAAATAGCTCCTCCAGTATAATTCTCTCTTCCTCACTAATCCCCTTTATCTTATCTTCCACATCCTCTATAGTATCCTCTTCTGCATTCATGGAAGTGGAAAAAACTGCAATCATAAGTATTGTAATTAAGGCCAATATTATTATCCTATTTTTCCCTGTGAACTTGTCCATGCCTTTCACTCCCAAACCATATTAATTAATATATTAGACATTAATTAATTTTTTCCTTCTTTTACCGACAAAAAGACAAGAGGATTAAATAAGACAAAGGGACGGCTCTCTGTCTCATAAAGCAAGACATAGAAGAACCGCCCCTGTCTTATTTAAATAATTTATCAGTCATAAGTCTGTCTTGTTACCAGCTGGGAGGTGTCATAGCCCATATGGATATGCATTCCTCATCATCATAGCTTTCATAAACATGGGGCTTGGAGCTGTCAAAATATATACTGTCACCTTCATGCAGTATATATTTCTTCCCTTCAATAATTACCACCATACTTCCTTTTATTACATATCCACATTCTTCTCCCTTATGGGATACTGCCTCATCCTGCTTATGTTTACATCCTTTTAATCTTATTAAAAGAAATTGGATTTTTTTGTCATGTATGGGGGTTAATAATTCATATATTCTTGTTTCCCCATTGGTTTTGAGAGTCTGCCTTTCATTTTTCCTCATAACAATGGGTTGACTTTGTTCCTCATCGAAAAAATAACCCATGGTCACATCTAATGCATGTACTATTTTTAACATGGCTGTAATTGTTGGAATAACCTTATCCCTTTCAATCTGGCTGATAAGTCCTGTACTTAAGCCTGTCATTTCTGCATCGACAAAATATCATTCAAGCAAACGTATACCCAGACATTGTTTAATCATCTTGCTGCAAATTTAGTTGTTATAACAACTAAATTTAAAAAAAATATAAATTTTTTGGAGGTGTACATATGGATACTTTAATCAAAGCTGATCAAACCTTAGTCTTATGTAGTATTATAACGGTTATAGCCGCTGTAAGTATTCGTCTGGAACAAAAGTACAAGTGGGCAACAAAACTTTCAAGCTCAATAATTGCCTTAACAATCGGGCTTATATTATCAAACCTAAAAATTATTCCTACAAGTGCACCAGCATATGATATGGTGTGGGAATATGTGATTCCTTTGTCTATACCAATGCTACTATTCAATGCTGACATGAAAAGAATTTGGAGAGACAGTGGTAGGCTGTTGGGAATATTCTGCATTGGTTCTGTTGGAACTTTCTTAGGAGCACTTATTGGGTATTTTCTTTTAAACAAGTTTGTTCCAGGCCTACATTATGTAGCAACAATAATGACAGGGTCCTACATTGGCGGTGGAGTAAACTTTGTTGCCTTATCTGATGCTTTTGATGTACCAGGCCACCTTGCAGCTTCTGCATCTGTGGCAGACAACCTAATGATGGCAGTATATTTCTTTGTATTATTATCTATACCAAATATTGCTTTCTTCAGAAAACATTTTTCTCACCCACTTATAGATGAACAGGAAAAAACAAAAGTTGTTGTAACTGCATCCAGCACTGAGATAGAGGAAGAATTTAACTTAACAGGTAAATCAGAAATTACAGTAAAGGATGTTGCTTATGTTTTTGCCTGCGCCTTTGCAATAGTAGCTGCATCAACAGGAATTTCCAACTTCTTCGCAAGAGTAATACCAACAAGCAATCCAGTATTAGCAATCCTTAATTCCGTATATGGAAATATGTATTTTGTGTTAACTACACTAACAGCATTCCTTGCAACTTATAAATCAGACTTCTTCTCTTCCATAAAGGGCGCACAGGAAATAGGAATGTTCTTTATGATTATCTTTATGGTTGTTATAGCTATTCCAGCATCAATATCTGAAATACTTAAAAATGCACCTTTACTATTCGTATTCTGTGGCATTATGGTAGTGGTTAATATGGCAGTGTCATTTATTGGAGCTAAGATTTTCAAATTCTCAATAGAGGAAACTATTATAGCATCCAATGCCAACATAGGTGGTCCTGCAACTGCTGCAGGTATGGCAGGTGCTAAAGGCTGGCATAGCCTAATGGCACCATCAATATTGGTAGGAGTATTTGGATATGTAATTGGAAACTATTGGGGAATACTTGTATATAACATTTTATCATAAATTTATTGATAGTTTATGGATTTTCCGGGAGGCTTTATAATGTACATTTTTAATGGACATTCTGACATTCTGACAGATATAAACTTAAAAAGAAATAAGGGAGAAAAAGATGTATTCAGGAAATACCATTACAATAACTTTCTAAAATCCAATGTAAAAGCAGTTATATTTGCAATTTGGACAGGCCCTTACTGGCTCTCAAATCCTGAGGCATATAAAAAAGCAAATGAAATAATAGATTCAATGGAAAAAGATTTTAATGAAGCATCAGATATAATTAATATAGTCAAAAACTATGAGGATATTGAAGTGGGATTGAGGGAAAATAAGTTAAATATTATTATAGGTATGGAAGGCCTGGCCCATATTGGTGACAGGCTAGGCCTGATAGAAAGTTATTATAATACAATTGGACTTAGGCATGTTTCCCTTACCTGGAATGAGAAAAATATGCTAGCTTCAGGAGTAGATGATCCAGAAGGGGGGCTGACAAAGCTGGGAAGAAAGGCTGTTGAAAAAATTGAAGAGTTAGGTATTTTATTAGATGTATCACATCTAAACGAAAAATCCTTCTGGGATGTTATAGAAGTAGCAAGTGGACCAATTATTGCATCCCATTCAAATGCCAAGAAGCTT
>ERZ773359.2109-NODE-2109-length-25895-cov-10.524613_pt1 | contig 25895 bp, 25 predicted proteins | sample MGYA00374955_ERZ773359 | MGnify/ENA primary metagenome ERZ773359 (study PRJEB29098, sample SAMN04486028) | biogas fermenter metagenome | study: EMG produced TPA metagenomics assembly of the Biogas fermentation microbial communities from Germany - Plant 4 DNA1...
GCCATCGCCATTCATAACATTCCGGAAGGGATTGCCGTTTCGGTACCGGTTTACTATGCGACCGGGAGCCGTAAAAAGGCGCTTTTCTATTCGTTTCTTTCCGGGTTTTCCGAGCCTTTGGGCGCCGTTATCGGATATTTTCTGCTCCGGAGTTTCATCCTTAATGAAGCGATGTTTGGCTGGATATTTGCGGGGGTTGCCGGGATCATGGTCTATATCTCCCTGGATGAATTACTGCCCACCGCGGAAAAATACGGCGAACACCATTCGGCAATCTACGGGCTGATCCTGGGCATGATGGTGATGGCCGCTAGCTTGTTGTTGTTCGCTTAAGAATTAGTAATTTAGTAATAAGGATAATCTTCACGGAAGGGGTGGGGTTTGGTGAAGAGTTTACTCCTGGTCGAAACGGTCATCGGCCGCCTTGGGCTTGTTGCCGAGGCGAACCACCTCACCGACGTTTATTTTGAACACGATTCCCCCCCACCAGATTTGCCGGTGCGTGAAACGGCGCTTCTGGTTGAGGCCCGCGCGCAGCTCCTAGCCTATTTTTCCGGTGAACGGACGACTTTCACCTTACCGCTGGCCCCCGCGGGCACTCCGTTTCAAAAACGCGTTTGGCAAGTTTTGTGTGGGATCCCTTACGGGGAGACGCTTAGCTATAAAGAGGTGGCACGAAGGGTTGGTAATGAAAAGGCGGCCCGGGCGGTTGGACGGGCGAACAATCGAAACCCGCTGCCGATCATTATCCCTTGTCACCGGGTGATCGGTGCCAACGGGGCGATGGTCGGTTACGGCGGCGGACTGGAAATAAAGGAAAAACTATTGGCGCTGGAAAAGGGGTATTTAAAGGGGAAGAGCGGATGAGACCAAAGACCAAAAGGATCTTTACGGAGAACAACTATTTTCAGCGGGTTGAGGTGCTGAAAAGGAATCGGGAGAAACGGAATAAATACCGTCAGTTTTTTGTCGAAGGGGTTAAAGCGATTGATTTTGCTCGGCAATACAACTGGCCGATCCGTTGGTTTGTATATTCCCGGGAAAAATCCCTTTCGGCGTGGGCGGAAGCGGTATTAGCCACGTCCCAGGCCGAGCTGCACTTGGAGTTGCCTTTTCGCTTGATGGCCAAGTTAAGCGAGAAGGAAGCGGAGACTTCCGAACTGATCGCCGTTGTTGATATGGTCGAAAGGGATCTGTCCCACCTTAAGATCAAAGACGATTTGCTGGTGGTAATCTTCGACCGGCCTTCCAGCCACGGGAATTTGGGGACCCTGATCCGCTCCTGTGAAGCGTTGAAAGCGGATGGCTTGATCATCACCGGCCATGGGGTCGATCTTTATGACCCGAAAACAATCCGCGCCAGTATGGGGACGTTTTTCGCGGTCCCCACGTTTCGCCTGCCTTCCCACCATGAAGTCCGGCCCTGGTTGGAAAAGGTCAGTCAGCAACTCCCCGTTTTTCAGGTGGTTGGTTCGACGGCCCAGGCCGAACTCGTGGTCGACGAAGCCGACTTTACAAAACCAACGGTTTTACTGATTGGCAATGAAACCTACGGGTTGAGCAATAAGTACAAAGAAATCTGCGCCAGCTTTGGTACTCTGGTGCGGATTCCGATGTACGGGGAGATCACTTCATTTAACGTCTCTTGCGCCGCCTCGATCATTCTTTACGAGATTGACCGGCAACGCCGGAGAAACGGCCGGAGTTAACTGCTGGTCGTCTTTTAGGCCAAGCCACAATCTTGGATGAAGGTGACCAGTTCTTTTTCCTGTAAGCCGACGCCCCGTTGACCATCGAGACGCTTGGTCAGCACACCGTTTTCAAAGTAAAGAACTGAAGGGATGCTCTCGACATCATATTCATTGGCCACGATTTCTTCATCATCCTGCACAAAAAGGAAATCCTCCCGCCCCGCGGCGTACTTTTCGAAGACGGGTAAAAAGCGGCGGCAAAATGGGCACCAGGTGGCAAAGACCAGGGCAAGGATGGCTTCCTTCCCCGTAATGGCGCTAGCGAGGTCCTGCTGGTCCGTGACGACCAGGTTGTTGTTTTTTGGTTGTGGCATAAAATCCACTCCTCTTCATTTTTAGAAATTTTTTATATGGATTTGGCGCAAGCGGCACAAATCCTTTTTTATTTTACGAACGGAATAAAGGCACCGTAGCCTTCTTCCTCCATTCGGTCGAGGGGAATAAAACGGAGGGCGGCACTATTGATACAAAACCGGCGGCCTCCTTCTTCCACTGGCCCGTCGTCGAAGACGTGCCCAAGGTGGGAGTCGCCGATTCGGCTGCGGGTTTCAATCCGATCCAGACCAAAACGGTGGTCCCGGTGGTAAGTGATGCTCGCCGGGTTGATCGGCTTGGTGAAACTGGGCCAACCACAACCGGCATCATACTTATCTTTCGAGCTAAACAGGGGTTCTCCCGTAACCACATCAACGTAGATCCCTGGTTCTTTATGATCCCAGTACTGATTCTGGAAGGGGGGTTCGGTTTCATCCTGTTGGGTCACGGCATACTGGAGGGGGGTTAGTTTCTGACGCAGGGTTTTCGGATCTGGTTTCTGATAAAGACTTTCTAGGTTGGTCTGGTCATTGGTGTTAGCATTGTTTATGCCAGAGTGCGCGGCGGTGAGGGTACTAAAATCAACATGGCAGTAGCCACCCGGGTTTTTATCTAAATAGTCCTGGTGGTACTCTTCGGCCGGATAGAAATTGGCGAGGGGCAGGACCTCGGTGACAATGGGTTGCCTGTACTCTGGTTGGACCGCAGCGATGACGGCTTGGATTACCGGTAGATCTTCCGCATCCCGGTAGTAGATCCCCGAACGGTACTGAACGCCCCGGTCGTTACCTTGGCGGTTGAGGGTGGTGGGGTCGATAATTCGGAAAAAGTGGTGTAAGAGTGAGGTGAGGGTCACTAAGTCCGGATCATAGCGCAGGTGGACCGTTTCTGCGTGTCCGGTGCGACCGGAACAAACCTCTTCATAGGTGGGATTTTCAGTTTGGCCATTGGCATAGCCGGCGGTTGCTTCCGCCACCCCATAGACCCGGCTGAAGAAGGCTTGTACGCCCCAAAAACACCCCCCGGCTAGCCAAATCTCTTTGAGTTTTTTCCCTTTGTAATCCACACTCCGGTTCGGGTTGGGGGGGAGCGTTTTCCTGTTCACAGTTCTCTCCTCCTTCTGTGAATTAAGTTCCTTCGTAAAATTAATGGGGCTGGTGAGCGCGGCTTATTTAGTTTTCCATTCTTTATTGACTTTTCTTCATCTGCTGTGTATACTAAAAAAAAGATTTACGATTCTTTAATCGGCAAAACCGGTGAGTAAGAAGAGTAGGTATAGTTACTTGTTTACAGAGAGCTGCAGGTGGTGGGATTGCAGTAATAAAGGACTATACTGAATGGGCTTACGAGGGCAGGAAGAAAGACACTTTGTCGAGTAATACCTGACGGGATCTCCATCCGTTACCAAAGGAGCATATATGATTGTATATGGAACGAGCGGGCGCTATGCGCCAAACCGGGTGGCACCGCAGAAGTTGGCATTAAGCTTCTGTCCCAGTAATACTGAGACAGAAGCTTTTTTAATACAAAAATATAAGACAGTTTCTTTTCCGAAGGTGAGAAGAGACGAGAAGAGAGGAGAATGAAAGATGACCAAGAAAGTACCGTACCGTGTGTATCTTAGTGAGGAGCAGATGCCAAAACAGTGGTACAATCTCCGGGCGGATATGAAGCAGCAGCCAGACCCGATGTTGAACCCGGCGACGATGGAACCGGTGAAGGCGGAAGACCTTTACCCCGTTTTCTGCGAAGAATTAGCGAAACAGGAGATGGATGCCACCACCCGCTATATTGACATCCCCGACGAGGTTCTGGAGTTTTATAAGATGTTTCGGCCGTCGCCTTTAATCCGGGCTTACAATCTGGAGAAAGCACTGGACACGCCGGCGCGGATTTATTACAAATTTGAAGGGAACAACACCTCCGGCAGCCATAAGCTGAACTCGGCGGCTGCACAGGCCTATTACGCGAAAAAGCAAGGTTTGACCGGGCTGACGACGGAGACCGGCGCTGGCCAATGGGGCACTGCTTTGGCCGAAGCCTGCGCCTTCTTCAAGCTCCCCTTAACGGTGTACATGGTGAAATGTTCCTATGAGCAGAAGCCGTTCCGCCGTTCGGTTATTCAAACCTTTGGCGCAGAGATTATCCCGAGTCCGAGTCCAACAACCAACGCTGGTCGTGCTATTCTCGAGAAGGATCCGGAGACCGGGGGCAGTCTTGGTTGCGCGATCTCGGAAGCGGTGGAAAAAGCGGTAACCACCGAAGGATACCGTTATGTTCTCGGCTCTGTGCTCAACCAGGTTTTACTGCACCAGTCCATCATCGGTTTGGAGACGAAAGCGGCCATGGAAATGCTGGATGAATATCCGGATATCATTGTGGGTTGTGCGGGCGGCGGCTCGAATTTAGGCGGTTTAATCGCCCCCTTTATGCAGGATAAATTGCTGGGCAAGGCTTCCCCCCGGATTGTCGCGGTTGAGCCAGCTTCTTGTCCTTCGTTGACCCGGGGCCGTTACGCCTATGATTTCTGTGACACTGGCCAAATCACCCCCTTAGCCAAAATGTATACCCTTGGTTGCGGCTTTGTTCCTTCTGCTAACCACGCCGGAGGGTTGCGCTACCACGGGATGGCACCGATCCTTTCAAAACTGTACCATGATGGCTATATGGAAGCGGTGGCGGTCGAACAGACCAAGGTGTTTGAGGCGGCAGTCTTCTTTGCCAAGCATGAAACGATTTTGCCGGCACCCGAATCGGCCCATGCGATCTATGGTGCCATTGACGAAGCCCTCAAGTGTAAGGAAAGCGGCGAGACCAAAACCATTCTGTTTGGGCTGACTGGAACTGGCTTCTTTGACATGACCGCCTATGAAGCTTTCTTAAGTGGAACAATGAACGATTACATCCCGACCGACGCCGATCTGGAGAAGGGCTTTGCCCAACTACCGAAGGTGCCTGCCCTTAAGTAACACGGACCGGCTACGGGACAGAAGTCGATAAGAGGGCTAAAACCCTGCCGTGATTACGAGCGGCAGGGTTTTTATATTTAAAACAATGATTCACTTGCGGACATTGACATTTATCAATGTCTAATCTATAATACAATACATAGATAAACGTCTATGTGTTTGCTCAACACGGCAATGGAGGTGAATCCCTTGGACACAAACTACGCGCATTATGCTCATTTTATGAAAGCCTTGGGGGAGGAGACCAGGGTTAAGATTTTTGTGATGCTGTCCGCGGGGGAACTTTGCGCCTGTGAAATATTGGAGGAATTTCAGATTACCCAACCCACCCTTTCATACCACATGAAAATATTGAGTGAGAGTGGTTTAGTGAACAGTCGGCGGGACGGGGTTTGGATGAAGTATTCCATTAACCGGGATGCTTTGGAAAGGATCAAACAGTTTTTTAACGGGATCGAATCTGCCGTCGAAAAAAGCCAAGTTTTTGTAGGGAGATAAACGAAGGGAGCTGATTAGTAATGATTATATTCACTTGGTTAAACAACCAATTACTCAAAATGCAGTGGCTGCACGAACTAGTGACGTTATTGGTCACTAAGGTTTTCGGCTTCGACCTCAACAGCAAATTGGGTGGGAGTATTCATTTTTTCATCTATGACGTGATTAAGATCTTTATCCTTCTTGCGGTCTTGATCTTTGGGATTTCTTACATCCAAAGCTTCTTTCCGCCGGAACGGACGAAGAAAATCTTAGGCCGCTTTAATGGTCTTTCCGCAAATATTCTGGCGGCTTTACTGGGAACGATTACGCCCTTTTGTTCCTGTTCCTCCATTCCCATCTTTATCGGCTTTGTCAGCGCTGGTCTCCCGCTTGGCGTTACTTTCTCCTTTTTAATTTCATCGCCCATGGTTGATTTGGCTTCCATTATTTTACTGGCCAGTATCTTTAACTGGAAGATCGCCATCGTCTACGTGGTTGTTGGTGTAATCCTTGCGGTAATTGGCGGAACGGTGATCAGTAAGTTAAAGCTGGAAAAGTATGTGGAGCCCTTTGTTTTTAATAAAAATAAGCGCCTCGAAAGCGAACAGGAAGATTTAACGGTTGGCGATCGTTTGGCGTTTGCCATGGGTGAAGTAATAACGATTACCAGAAAAGTCTGGCCCTATATTTTAATCGGAGTGGGGATCGGCGCTGCCATCCACAATTATATCCCGGAAGCGATGATTGGCGCTGTCCTTGGTCAGGACAAATGGTACTCAGTTTTAATTGCTACGGTGGTTGGGGTGCCGATCTATGCCGATATCTTTGGGACGTTACCAATTGCCGAAGCTTTAGTGGCCAAAGGGGTCGGATTAGGAACGGTTTTGTCTTTCATGATGGGGGTAACCACCCTTTCACTGCCTTCGCTGATTATGCTAAAGAAAGTCGTTAAGATGAGACTGCTTGCGATCTTTGTGGGGCTTGTCACTTTTGGTATTATTCTCATCGGTTACGCTTTTAACGTTTTCGGAACTCTTTTTATGTAGAGAACAACAGTCTATCTATTCAATAGAATAATGTAAATTTAAGGGGGACGGATCATGGGTAAGAAAAAAGGGTTTTTAAGCAACTTGTTTGGTGAGAAAAAATCAGTTGGCTGTAGTAATAGGGAGATTATAGAGGAAACCGAAAGCTGTGGTTTTGATTGCGCTGAAGGTAGCTGTGACACCGGCGAGGAAAAGCAAACCTTTAATGAGGGTCTAATGAGCATTAAAATATTAGGGTCAGGATGCAAAAATTGTGTTGCGCTTACTGAAAATGCCGAGAAGGCCTTAGAAGAGCTTGGGGTGGAAGCGGAAGTCATGAAGGTCACTGATTTTCAGGACATTATGGCTTACGGCGTCATGTCTACTCCCGCCTTAGTAATTAATGAAAAGGTGGTTTCTTCCGGAAAGGTGTTAAAGCCTAAGGAGATTAAGGTGCTTCTGAAAAAACAGGAATGAGGTGAAGGACATGAATAATCATGAATATAATGGTTGCTGTACTTGCGGCGGCGGTTGTTGCGGCGGTGAGCAGGAAAAAAAGCAGTTAGTCATTGATTTTCTTTATCTTGATTTAAGTGTTTGTGGCCGGTGCCAAGGGGCGGAAAGGAACCTGGAGGAAGCCTTGGCCGAAGTATCCGGTGTTTTAGAGGCGGCCGGTTTTGCGGTTGTCGTCAATAAAATCAACATTACTTCCCCCGAGCTGGCGGAAGAGTACCGGTTTGTCAGCTCGCCAACGATCCGGATTAATGGGTTCGATCTTGATCTTGAGTTCCGTGAGAGCACTTGCCAGGAATGTGGAGAACTGTGCGGTGATGATGTTGACTGCCGGGTCTGGCTTTATGAGGGGGTCGAATATGCGGAACCGCCGAAAGCACTGATCATTAATGCGCTTCTGCAAGCCGTTTATGGGGGAAAGCTTCAGAACCCGGTGCCCCAACAGGAGTATAAACTGCCGGAGAATTTGCGCCGGTTTTTTGCCGGTTGCGCGAAGAAAGTGGATTAAGCGAGGAGAATCAGAAAAAATGCCTGACCTTAAACCAAAGCCTAAAGTGGCCTTTGTTTGTGTTCATAATTCCTGCCGGAGCCAGATTGCGGAAGCCCTGGGCAAACACTTGGCTGGTGCTGTTTTCGAAAGCTATTCAGCCGGTACGGAACGAAAAGACCGCATCAATCCCGATGCGGTGCGGCTGATGAAGGAATTATACGGGATTGATCTGGAGCAGACGCAATTTCCCAAACTAATCGAAGCATTACCCCGGGTAGATGTGGTCGTGACGATGGGTTGTAAGGTGTCTTGCCCGAATCTTCTGTGTCAGCACCAGGAGGATTGGGGACTGGAGGATCCGACGGGAAAAAGCGATTCTGAGTTTAAAGCGGTAATTGCTCAGATTGAAAGGAAGATCCACAAATTAGCAGCGGAGATTTCCAGCCGATTGCACGAACTTTGATCTTAATAAAAATCATGTTGATACGGTTCATGTTCTGGTGAAAAAGAGATGCCATGGAGCCACCAGAGGAGGGGATGCGGAAAAAGTCATCGCCTCCTTTTTGGTTGGATGCAGACATTGGATCTCTTGGGACCAAAGCGCGATCTGTTGCCCCGGCTTGTTAAAGGAAGCACCATATTTCTGATCTCCATACAGCGGGTGTCCGAGGGTGGAAAACTGCACTCGGATCTGATGCGAACGACCGGTCAAAAGATTGATCCGGACCAAACTAAGCCCCTCTTTTTCCATTAAGACTTCATATTCCAAAATGGCTTTTTTTCCGCCGGTGGCGGCGGAAGAAACTACTTGTACAATATTGGTTGCCCGGTCTTTAAGTAGAAAATGCTCAAGACGCCCGGATTTTTCCGGTTGGCCGTGTACAACGGCCAGATAGGTTTTCTTAAACCCACCCGTCCGGATCTGTTCCCCTAAGCGGGAAGCCGCTTTGGAGGTTTTGGCAAAAACCATGACACCACCCACCGGTCGGTCCAGACGATGGACTAACCCCAGATAGACTTGGCCTGGCTTTTGGTAGCGTACTTTGAGGTCTTCCTTCAAGAGCGACAGTAGATCGGGATCGCCCGATGCATCGCCCTGCGTTGGCATATTCACTGGTTTCTCGACCACTAGAAGATGATTGTCTTCATAGAGAAGAGCAATCTTTTGCTGGCCCATTCCTTTCCCTCCCTACCGTTCTCGGCCCTACGAAGCAGGAAAATACCGGAGCGGTAAACAGCCCTTCCAGCTATATTGTTTTCCGCTAATCATCGCTCTTTTTTCAGATTACTCTCATTGGTATGGTTCCCATAAAATTAGGGGATACAGAACTAAGTATAACATAAGTACAAGCGGTTAAAGATCATAACCATCTATTAGTGGCCAGGAAGCGTGGTTTTTTGAATTTTTCTTGACAGGAAAGCGAAGCCAGGATAAAATTATGATTAAACAATTGCTTAATCGTTATAGGAGTGGATAATAGTGGCCCAGAAAAATCCGGATCTTTGTGACACTTTTTGTCCGTCGGAACTAGATTTTGCGGCGATACGTGCGAAAGCGGAGGAAGTGGTTGGGTTAGCCGAGGTTTTTAAGGTGCTGGGGGATGAAACCCGTACGAAGATCCTCTATCTCCTGGCCGAACAGCCGCTCTGTGTTTGCGACTTGGCGGAGATTCTAGAGATGAGCCTGCCGGCGATCTCCCACCATCTCCGGTTGCTCAAAGCGATGCGGTTGGTGAAATACGTCCGGGAAGGGAAGATGGTCTATTATTCTCTTGATGATCACCACATTATGAATTTAATCAGGGAAGCGCAAGAACATTTGGCGGAAGAAAGACCGTAATAAAGTAAAAGAAAGAAGGGAGAAAGGTGCGTTGCACTTTAGATGGCTTAGATTGCGTTAATTGTGCAGCAAAAATCGAAAGAGAATTGAACAAGAACCCAGGCTTGGAACACGTTAAGGTGAAATTTGTGACGAAAAGTATCGAACTACCGGAAGAGCACTTTGCAGTGGCTCAGGAAGTGATCGCCCGGCTCGAACCGGGGGTCAGATTAAGAAAGGACCAGGACGCAGAGGACGCTTCCGAAAAGAAGAATCTTCTCCCGTTGTGGATTTCTGGGGTTTTATTTGTAATTGGTTTTGTTTTTAACGAACAGTTGCATAATACGCCCTATTCCTGGTTGGAATATTTGGTTTTACTCACTTCCTATTTCCTTGTGGGTTGGCCGGTTATCACTGGCGCTTTGCGGAACCTGGTGCGCGGTGAAGTTTTTGATGAAAACTTCTTGATGACCTTGGCTACCGCTGGTGCAATTGCGATTCACCAATTACCCGAAGCCGCTGGCGTGATGCTCTTTTATGCGATCGGCGAGTACTTTCAGGAAAAGGCGGTCAACCGCTCACGCCGCTCGATCCGGGCTTTGCTGGATATTCAACCGGAATATGCCAACCTTAAAGAGAACGGGACGACCCGCCAGGTTCGGCCGGATGAAGTTGCGGTGGGCCAGACCATCGTGGTGAAGCCGGGGGAAAGAGTCCCGTTGGATGGGGAGGTCGTGGCGGGAACGTCTTTGGTTGACACCTCCGCCTTGACCGGTGAATCGACACCGCGGAAGATGGAAGCGGGTGCTACGATCTTGGCCGGGATGGTGAATGGTGAGGGTTTACTCACGGTTAAAGTAACCAGGCCTTACCAGGACTCGTCGGTGGCGCGCATTTTGCACTTGGTGGAGGAGGCTGGGGAACGGAAAGCCCCGACCGAACAGTTTATCACGGTTTTTGCCCGGTACTATACCCCCTTGGTTGTGGCCGCGGCGGTGCTGATCGCGGTGGTGCCACCCCTGTTCATCCCGGGCGCGACCTTCAGCACCTGGCTCTACCGGGCCCTGGTCTTATTGGTCATCTCCTGTCCTTGTGCGTTAGTGGTTTCGATTCCTCTGGGGTATTTTGGCGGGATCGGCGGCGCCTCACGTCATGGAATCTTAATTAAAGGGGCTAATTACCTGGATGCGCTGGGTAATGCCCATACGGTGGTTTTTGATAAGACCGGCACGTTAACCAAAGGCGTTTTTCGCGTGACGGAAGTAAGGCCGCGGAATGGTTTTACTCCGGAAGAAGTGCTGACCGCGGCGGCTTGGGCTGAGGTATTTTCGAACCACCCGATCGCCCACTCCCTGCGCGAGGCGTACGGACGAGAGATCCCGGTTGATTTGGTCCGTGATTACCAGGAGATTCCAGCCCATGGGATCAGCGCGGTGGTCGCTGGGAAGCATGTTTTAGCCGGTAATGACCGCCTGATGCACCGGGAAGCGATCGACCACGAAGATTGTGAGGTCCAAGGAACCATTGTTTATGTAGCGATTGAACGGGAATACGCCGGTTATATTGTCATCGCCGACGAACTTAGGGATGATGCTAAAACTGCGGTGGAGGACCTCAAAGCACTGGGTGTGCAAAAGGTATTTATGCTTACTGGGGATGATACCACCGTTGCTGCGCGAGTCGCTGACCAACTGCAATTGGATGGTTTCCAGGCTGAACTATTGCCGGAAGACAAGGTGACCCGTCTGGAGGAGCTCATGGCGGAGCTGCCCAACCGTAAACAGCAGAAGTTGGTTTTTGTTGGTGACGGGGTGAACGATGCGCCGGTTATCACGCGGGCCGATATCGGGGTGGCCATGGGTGGACTAGGGAGCGATGCCGCCATTGAAGCGGCAGATGTGGTTCTGATGGAAGATGCCCCCTCCAAATTAACGCGGGCGATCGAAATCGCCCGGCGGACCAGGAGGATCATCCGGCAGAACATCTACGTGGCTTTGGCGGTAAAAGCGTTCTTTCTCTTCCTGGGTGCCTTCGGGGTGGCAACAATCTGGGAAGCAGTCTTTGCCGACGTGGGTGTAACTTTACTGGCCGTTTTTAATGCTTCCCGGACACTGCGCTATGGCAGCGCCCGCCCGGGTAAATAGCCTTCCTTGCTCCGCATAAATCTTTCTTCTTGCTCGGGAGGAGAAAACAGTTTATTATACAAGCGAGCAGCGGTTTAATCTGCTGCTCGCTTTTTGTTGCGCGGAAGTGGAAGGTAGTTTGTTAAATTTTAATCATTGCGCGGGTAGGATTGGCGGAAGAAGAACAGTATATAATCATTTAGAGAATTAAGACCCGTTCGCCCGGTGGGCAGGCCCACTTACTCCGGGCCAATTTTAAAGGGGGATAAACTTTTATGGAGACGTTATTTTTAATTTTAAAATCGGTGTTATTAGGTATTGTGGAGGGGGTTACCGAATTTCTACCGGTGTCTTCCACTGGGCATCTGGTCATTGCCGAAAACCTGATCGGTTTTCGTGGGCAAAGCCCAAACTATGTTGAGATGTACACCTACGTGATCCAACTGGGTGCCATTTTAGCGGTGGTGGTCTTATATTGGGCAAAAATCAAGGAGACGTTGGTTCACTTTTTCCCCCGGCCGGGTGCGTATGACCGTTCGGGTTTTAAATTTTGGTTCACGATCTTTGTGGCCTGCATTCCGGGCGGTGTGTTAGGGGTTCTCTTTGACGATTTGGCCGAACAATACCTGTTTGCGCCGGTTCCGGTGGCCATGGCCTTATTTGGCGGTGGGCTTTTGATGCTCTATGCCGAAAAGCGCTTTCGTAGCAATCAAGTTCAAGGCAGAGGGTGGGATGTCTCCCTACGGCAAGCATGGACCATCGGCTTATTCCAATGCTTGGCGATTATACCGGGGATGTCCCGTTCGGCTTCGACGATCATCGGTGGTTGGGTCGCGGGCCTGCCGACGGTAGCCGCCACCGAATTCTCCTTTTTCTTAGCGATCCCGGTGATGGTGGGGATGAGCACGCTAAAAATCATTAAAATGGGCGGGATCGGGTTGTTGACCACGGGGGAACTCCTCTCCCTGGGCGCTGGTTTTGTGGTCTCCTTTCTAGTTGCTTTAGCCGTTGTGGACGGGTTTATTGCCTATCTCAAGAAAAAGCCGATGAAAGTCTTTGCTTTTTATCGGTTGGTCTTTGCGTTAATGGTATTAGGAGCTGGCCTGGCCGGGTTCTTCTAAATTAAACCGGGTCCTATAACTCTGGCGTTCGCCCTTAATAGATCAGGAGGAAAAGAAATTGAAGCGAAGTAAATATCTGCAGAACGGGGTGTTTACCGACCGGAAGTTTTACCGTCCAATGCTGAACCTGGCTGTTCCGGTGATCATCCAAAATTTTATTGGTTCCTTTCTAAACATGGTCGACACGGTTATGGTCGGCCGACTAGGGGAAACATCGATTGCGGCGGTGGGCATTGCCAACCAGTATTTTTTCATCTTTATGATGCTTTTGATCGGATTGAGCGCAGGTTGTTCGGTCTTTATCGCCCAGTTTTGGGGGACAAATGATGTGAAGAATATCCGACGGATTCTCGGGGTTGGTCTGGGGTCGGCGGTTATAGTCTCTACATTGTTTATGGTTGTTGGTTTTCTTTTTCCGCGGCAGATCATTATGGTTTTTAATAACGATCCACAAGTAATTGCGGAGGGTAGCCGGTATTTACGGATTGTGCTCTGCAGTTATCTCTTTACCGGGATTGCTTTTGTTTACGTCCATGCCTTACGGGCGATCGGTAATACCCTGCTCCCCATGGCCGTTAGCACGGTGGCGTTGGTTTGCAATGTCTTTTTCAATTATATGTTGATCTTCGGGAAGTTTGGCGCTCCCGCTTTGGGGGTAGCCGGAGCGGCGAGCGCGACGGTTATTGCCCGCGTTGTCGAGACGAGCGTTTTGGTGGCTGTGGTTTATTGGCGTCGGGGAGTATTAGCGGCCCCCTTTGGCCAACTGCGTGCTTTCGATTTCAGTTTTGTCCGGAAAGCCTACCAGACGATCATCCCGGTGATCCTTAATGACCTCTGCTGGGGGTTGGCCAGTCTGGTTTATGCAGTTGTTTACGGACGGATGGGGACCCAGGCCGTCGCGACGATCCAGATCGTCAACACCATTACCAACCTTTTTATGGTGGTTGTTTTCGGTTTGTCCAGCGCAGCGGCGGTGATGATCGGCAACAGTATCGGTGCCGGACAAGTAATGCGGGCCAAGGCCTACGCGAAAAGGTTTTCCGTTATAGGATTTGTCGTAGGCGTTGTTTTAGGTCTGATGCTGGCGGTGGCATCGCCTTTCATGCTCAATGCCTTCAACGTCTCGGCACTGGTCCGGAATTCGACCCAGACGATCATTTATATCGTGGCGTTTGTCTTTTTCATCCGCGTCTTCAACATCATTACGATTGTGGGGATCCTAAGAGGAGGGGGCGATGCGCGGAGCGCTTTCTTACTCGAAGGTTTTACCATGTGGTTGATTGGGGTGCCTTTGACTGTTGTAGGCGCTTTTGTCTTGAGGCTTCCGGTCTATCTTGTCTATGGATTGGGTCTTTGTGAGGAGTTGACCAAAGGGCTTCTGTGTTTATGGCGTTTGCGTTCCGGGCGGTGGATCCATAACGTGACCCATCGTTTTGCTGGGGGATGAGTTGGTAACGGGGGGTAAAAAAGGAGAAGGGGCTGTTCGTAACGGACGGCCCCTTCATCCTTCTTTTAGTGGGTTAATAATAACTTACTTAGGGAGCTACCGGAAAAGGCTTCGGGCCACTTCGTTGGCTTCATAAAAAGCGCAGGTAGCATCGCGGGCTTCTTTGGCGTCGCCGATCACATAAACCGGGGCGGTTCCCTTTAACTCGTCTTCCAGCGGATTAACGCTCTGGACCCCGACCGCAATCACCACATGATCGGCGGGAATAGCGGTTTTTCCTTGGTCATCGAGTTCGACGCCTTGGGCGGTAATCTTTTTCACTTTGGTTTTCACCCGGACATCTACTTTATATTGCTTAAGCCGTTCTTGTAAAAACTGTTTCCGGGCGGGGCCAAGGGTGCGGGCAATATCATCCATCGCTTCGATGATCGTTACCTTTTTCCCCATTTCGGCGAGGAATTCGGCGGTTTCCGCTCCAGTGGTTCCGCCACCAATCACGACCACCTTTTCGCCGATTGGAGCCGGGTCTTCCAGAACCTCGGGGGCGTAACGGACATGCGGTTGCTCGATCCCATCGATCGACGGTTTGATCGGGGTCGAACCGGTAGCTAAAATGATCGCATCCGGGTTTTCTGCTTGAATATTCGCTTTGGTCGCGGGGGTGTTCAGGCGAACATCGACTCCGCTTAACTCCAGTTGTTTAATCAACCATTCTACATCGCCCGCGATCTCACATTTTTTCGGTGGAATTCCGGCGAGCCGCCACTGTCCACCTAGCTTGTCGCTGGCTTCGAAGAGAACGACATCACAACCGCGGTCTTTGGCAATCCGAGCCGCCTCCATTCCGGCCGGGCCACCGCCGACGACGACCACTTTTCCTTTTTTCGTGACCGGCTCAAAAGTGAACTTTTCTTCCCGGCCGCAGGCCGGATTCAAGGTGCAGGAGGCGTGTTTACCTTCCAATAAAAGTCGGTCGACACACCCCTGGTTACAAGCGATACAATGGCGCATCTTATCATACTGGCCGTTTTGGACTTTATTCGGCCAGGCGGGGTCGGTGAGGAGACTGCGCCCGATGCCAATGAAATCTGCTTTCCCTTGGGCGAGAACCTCCTCGGCCAGGGCGGGATCGTTGATGCGCCCGACCGCGATTACCGGCACGTCGACGACCTTTTTTACTTCTTCTGCTGCCCAAACATTGAAGCCCCGGTCTAAATCCATCGGCGGTACGGTATAGCGTAAACTTTCATATAGACCAATCGAAACGTGAATGGCATCGACGCCCTGTTGTACAAGGATGGGCGCGATTTTCTTTGTGTCTTCAATGGTCAACCCGTTATTAACTTGTTCCTCACCGCTTAAACGGTAGATGATGGGATAATCGGGGCCGACTTTTTCGCGAACTTTGGCGATTACCTCCAGCGGAAATTTGGCCCGGTTCTCCATACTGCCGCCGTATTCGTCGGTGCGCTGGTTGGAATAGGGGGACATAAATTGGGCTAACAGGTATCCGTGGGCACCATGGATTTCAACGCAGTCAAACCCGGCTTCTTTGGCCCGGCGTGCTGCTTCGCCGAAACTTTCGACGATGTCTTGGATCATCTCCCGATCCATAACGGTCGGTTCTTCCTGGCAGAGGGGGCAGGGGAGGGGCGAAGGCCCAATGATCGGAAGGCCGGTGACTTTTGAGTTGGTCTGTCGACCAGCATGCCAGAGCTGGACACAGGCTTTTGCGCCACCTTCATGAATCACATCGGCCAGCCGTTTGAGGCCGGGAATAAAGCGGTCATCCCAGATTGCCGGGCTTGAACCGCCCGTGGTCGGATGGACGGCCACGATTTCCACGGTAATCATGCCCGTGCCGCCCGCCGCGCGCACCCGGTGGTAATGATAGAGTTGGTCAGAGACGGTCCCGTCTGGGTTCGCCATTCCCGTACCCATGGCAGGCATAATTAAGCGGTTTTTCAGCTCTAAACCGCCGATCTTTGCCGGACTAAAGAGGGTTGGGAAAGTACTCACTTCATTTCTCCTTTCATGATGGATCAGGTTTGACTTTAGTCTTTCCCTTGATCGGGGAGAAAAAACAGAGTCAAGTATTTGACCATAAAAAAGAAGAAAGGCCCCAGGAGGGGGCCGTTGTTTTAGTCGTTGAGGAACAGCGCAAAATGGATTATAATAGTTCGGTGTTGCGTAAAGCATCGAACATCGCGTCTTCGATCAGTTCATAAGGGTCAAACTCTTTGAAATCGAAGTGGACGCCCCCTTCGCTGGCTTTAACTTTGTTGGTTGCTTTGGAAGAACCGTTGCTTTGCCCAAAGTAAAGGATCTGGTCGGTCGACAAATCCCGCAGGGTGTAGATGAGCGTCAGCGAACAGGAGGCGGAGACTTCGACCGCGACCCGGTGCGGCCGGATCTCGAGATTAGGTTTGGGCTCGTTGACGATTATATCCGTCAACTTGATCGTGAGGAGTAGATCTAAACCCAATTCATCCCGGCAGAAATCTTCCACCATTCTACTGGTGTATTGGCCGTCATCCATCAAGAGTTTGGGGTTGATTACTTGCAGATCAAAGCGCTTTCTTATGTAGTTGATCAGCCTTGTTTCCAAGCTTCGTTCATAGGTGTAGGGATCGGTCTCCATAATGAGGCCGAAACGTTCCCCAGCAAACTGCTGGAGGATGCCCTCTTCAACCTCACAGCCGGTGGCCAGGAAGAGGGTGAGAATAAGTAATAATATTCCGAGTATACACTTGCGCATCCGATCACCGCCTGAATTTATAGTTAATCGACTTGATGCTATTATAGCGTAGGATATGGTAAAATTAAATGAAATGTTTTGCCGCTTTAGACGTTATATATGATAGAGCCTGATCAGAAGGGGGAACAAAAGTTGAATATCGCATTTTACCTTACTCCTAAAGAAGAAGTGATTTGGATTGCTGAAGATTCCACCATGCGGCAGGCTTTGGAAAAGATGGAATACCACCGTTATAGTGCAATGCCGTTGGTTAATAAAGAGGGGAAATACGCGGGGACCATCACCGAAGGAGATTTGCTCTGGAATCTCAAAAGATACCCGGATTTGCGTTTTAAAGATCTACACAAGGTCCGGATCAAAGATCTCCCTAAACACCAATATAACGAAGCGGTCTCCATTAATTCCCAGATCGAAGAGTTAATTCCTTTAGCTGTTCACCAGAACTTTATTCCAGTGGTTGACGACCAAAGGAACTTTATCGGGATTGTCAAAAGAAGTACGATCATCAACTATTTATATGAGCGCCTAACCACTTCCAAGTGCGGATAACGGCCAGCTTACAACTGGCCACGGACCCTGTATTGTCGGAGGATATTATTTAAAACGGGAAGCGTTGCTCCCAATATGGAACAAATGGAACAATTGGTTGGTGAAAAGATTTGGATCAAAACAGTTCAGTGCCAAAATATTATCGTTTAAAGGAGTACCTGAAAGAACAGATGAAACGGGGGGCAATTACCCCGGGAAGCCAACTTCCTTCCGAAAACATGCTGGTGGACCAGTTTAAGATCAGCCGCCATACGGTACGGAAGGCTTTACGTGATTTAGAGATCGAGGGTCTAATCTTTCGGGAGCAAGGGCGGGGGACCTTTTGCGCCTATCCGGCAACGGCCAAAGGCCAAACGGTCGCGGTGGTCACCACTTATATCTCCGAGTATATTTTCCCGGCCGTAATTAGGGGAATCGAAGAAGTACTCAGCGCGGCCGGTTGTCTGCTGCTGCTGGCGTCAACCGGGAACGCAAAAAGCAAGGAAGCGACCTGTCTGGAGAATCTGTTGCAACAAAAAATTGCCGGCTTAATCATTGAACCAACCCAGAGTGCCCGCGAGAATGGAAATCTTGCTTACTATCGGGAGTTGGACAAGCGGGGGATCCCCTACCTAATGCTACACGCCTACTATCCGGAATTGGACCCGGCGTACATCATTATGGATGACGAAAAGGGCGGTTATATGGCGACTCAGCAACTGATCGCCCTGGGACACCGCCGCATCGCCGGGATCTTTAAAGCCGATGATCAACAAGGAGTAAAACGTCGGGCTGGGTATCTAAAGGCTTTGCAGGAACACGGGATTGAACCCCTCCCAGCGCTAATCGGCTCCTACGAAACGGAGGAACTCTACTCTTTTCCCTATCAGTTTACCCGCCAGCTCTTACAAGAAACACCGGTACCGACCGGCATGGTCTGCTATAATGATCAGGTGGCTTTAATCGTCCTTGAAGCTTTACGGGAAGAAGGGGTCAAAGTCCCCGAAGAGATTTCGCTGGTTAGTTTCGACGATTCCAGATTGGCGGTGGCTTCGGAGGTGAAACTGACTGGAGTGAAGCATCCTAAATCGGCTATGGGCCGACAGGCCGCACGTATGCTCCTGGATATGTTGGAAAACAAAACACACAAGCCACGGTTGGTTTACCAGCCGGAGTTGATTCTCCGGACCTCCTGTGCGGCGGAGGGAAGAGTGAAAAAATAATCGCCGCAAAGAAGGATTCCGCGTAAAAAAGCGGTATTATATTAGTGAAAAGTTGTCTGCACAACTTAGTAGAAAATGGCAAAAACACTTGCGGCCTTACATTTACAACCAATAAATGTTGGGCGCGTTTGGTGTGGTGAATCTATTTATTTACCCCCTCGCTTGTACGGACAAGTCACTCAACTTCGTAGTATCGTTGTATTGTTTAACCCAAGGGCGGAAAGGAGGGTAGGCTGGAGCACAGGTATAACGGTGATCAAAAAATCCATCAATTATCATGACAGGAGGTAATGAAAAAAGATGGCAACTCTAGGAATGATTGTTGGTAATCGTAATTTTTTCCCTTCGGAGCTGGCGGAGGAAGGGCGGGAAAGAGTCCTTAAGGTTTTAGCCGAGTTAGGAATTGAGGTGGTGTGTCTTACACCGGAAGACACTCCTTACGGGACGGTTGAAACCTATGAAGAAGCGAAGAAATGTGCGGCTTTATTTAAAGCCCATGCTGATAAGATCGACGGTATTTTGGTCACTTTACCGAATTTCGGTGACGAGCGGGGTGTGGCGGATTCGATTCGCCTCTCTGGACTGAAGGTTCCGGTTTTGGTGCATGCTTTCCCCGATGAGACCACGGGGATGTCGATCGAGAAAAGACGGGACAGTTTTTGCGGGAAGATGTCGGCCTGCAATAACTTAAGACAATATAACATTCCCTACAGCTTGACCCGGTTACATACGGTTGCTCCGGAAGAGGAGAGTTTTAAAGAGGATATTCTTAAATTTGTCGGCGTTTGCCGTGTTGTCAACGGTTTGCGGAAAGCCCGTTTCGGACAGATTGGGATTCGTCCGGTGAACTTTACGACGGTACGTTATAGCGAGAAGATTTTAGAACACAACGGCATTGCGGTCGAGCCTTTCGATCTCTCCGAGATTCTTGGTCAAATTGGCCGTCTTAAGGACGACGACCCGGCGGTTAAAGAGCAAATCGAGGCGATCAAAGGGTATGCTTCCACGGCCGGGGTTAGTGCGGAAGCCCTTATTAAGATGGCGAAATTTGCTGTTGTCCTTAATCGCTTTATTGAAGAACACGAATGGGACGGGACAGCCATTCAATGCTGGACGGCTCTGGAAGAATACTTTGGGGTGGTGCCCTGTACGGTTATGAGCATGCTCTCCAACCGCAAGAACCCCAGCGCTTGTGAGGCCGATATTACGGGTTTAATTGGCATGTATGCCCTAACGCTTGCTTCGGAGCAGCCCAGCGCATTATTGGATTGGAACAACAATTTCGGTGGGGACCCAAACAAATGTGTTCTCTTCCATTGCAGTAATCTGCCTCAGGACATCTTCGGTAATGAGGGGAAATTGGATTATCAGGCCATTATTGCCGGAACAGTTGGTAAAGAGAACACCTATGGAACAATTACGGGGCGGATGCGGCCAACCAAGGCCACGTACTGCCGGGTATCAACGGACGATCTCACCGGACGAATCAAGGCCTACGTTGGTGAGGGAGAAATCACCGATGAAGCACTGGATACCTTTGGCGGCTATGGCGTAATGAAAGTTCCCCAAATGCAAGAACTTCTACGTTACATCTGTGAGAATGGCTTTGAGCACCATGTGGCAATCTGCCCCGGTGAAGTCGGCGATATCATTAATGAAGCCTTCAATAAGTATCTCAACTGGCAGATCTACTACCACCGTTAAAATTTAAAAAAAAGATGCGGGCGGCGGTTAAGACCGAGCATGGAAAAGAAGAAGCCCGTGCGGTGACCGCTAATCCTATTGGGGCAATGGTATAGAAAGTCCATTGCCCCAGGATTGTGGTTAAACAAATTGTCCACGTATCGACAAAGCGTAAACTTTTATCAATAACGTTGAGAACGACTGCTAGACCGTTAAATTTAATTCTAAAAGTAAGGAGGGATAAGTGGGTGGATAGCAACCTTAAAGCAATGATTAATAACGGGCAAACAGCCCTCGGCATTGAGTTTGGCTCGACAAGAATAAAAGCGGTGCTGATCGGAGAGGACCATACTCCTTTGGCCTCCGGGGCACATACTTGGGAAAACAAACTGGAAAATGGCATCTGGACATACAGTCTTGAGGATATATGGACGGGGCTTCAAAGCTGTTATCAGGATCTGGCGGAAAATGTCTTGCGGCAATATGATGTGAAGCTCACACGCATCGGCGCTTTAGGATTTTCCGGGATGATGCACGGCTATCTTGTTTTTGATAAAGATGATCAACTGTTAGTTCCGTTCCGTACTTGGCGTAATACCATCACCGGCGAAGCGGCGGAGCTTTTAAGTAAAGAATTCAACTTCAACATACCCCAGCGGTGGAGTATTGCCCATCTATATCAGGCGATTCTCAACGGTGAAGCGCATGTTAAAGACATTGCCTTTATGACCACGCTCGCCGGTTATGTGCATTGGCAACTGACTGGCGAAAAAGTCCTGGGTGTGGGCGAAGCGTCGGGGATGTTCCCCATCGATAGCAATTTAAATGATTATAACCCGCGTATGTTACGCCAATTTGAAGCGCTTATTGCCGATCAAAACTACAGTTGGAAACTGGAGAATATTCTGCCCAAAGTGCTGATGGCCGGCGATAAGGCCGGTTCCTTGAGTGCAAAAGGGGCCAAATTACTGGACCCGACAGGCACCTTGCAACCGGGTATTCCCCTGTGCCCGCCCGAAGGTGACGCTGGCACCGGTATGGTGGCCACCAATAGTGTCGCTCCGCGCACCGGTAATGTTTCGGCGGGAACCTCGATCTTTGCCATGGTGGTCTTAGAAAAAGAATTATCAAAGGTCTATCCCGAACTTGATCTGGTTACCACTCCTACTGGTAAACCCGTTGCCATGGTGCATTGCAACAACTGTTCTTCCGACATTGACGATTGGGTAAAGATGTTTGCGGAAATTTTGGAAAATATGGGGCATAAACCGGCTAAAAACGAACTTTATTCGATGTTGTATAACCAGGCGTTATCGGCCGATCCGGATGGCGGTAACCTTCTGGCCTATAACTATGTATCCGGTGAACATATCACCGGGTTCGCCGAAGGACGCCCGTTGTTTGTGCGCAACCAAAACAGCAATTTTACACTGGCCAACTTCATGCGCACCATGCTCTTTTCAGCGATGGGGACCTTAAGAATAGGCATGGATATCCTAACCCGGAACGAGCAGGTACGTCTAGATAAGCTATTGGGGCATGGCGGTCTCTTCAAAACCAAGGGTGTCGCGCAGCAGTTAATGGCAGGGGCACTGAACGTCCCGGTTGCGGTTATGGCTTCCGCCGGAGAAGGCGGTGCCTGGGGCATTGCGCTCCTGGCGGCTTATATGAAAAATAGAACAAATGACGAAACCTTTGAGGCCTATCTTGACCAAAAAGTATTTGCCCAAGAAAACATCGATATAATAGAGCCCAAAGCAGAAGATGTCGAAGGGTTTAACCGGTTTCTACAGCGGTATAAGGACGGGCTAAATCTTGAAAAGGCCGCGATTGAACATTTTAAGTGAGCGGTCGTTCCCGGGATTTATCCTTCGGTCATCAAACTTCTGCAGTGAGGCCAGTTTGGGGCAAGAGGCTAACGAGTGCTTTTGAATTGCACATGGAGGTGGTTTTATGCTTACCGCATTAAAAGAAGACGTACTGGCCGCTAATCTTGAGCTGAAAAACCGGAATCTGATCATTTACACCTGGGGCAATGTCAGTGGGATCGACCGGGAAAAGGGGTTGGTGGTCATTAAACCCAGTGGCGTCCCGTATGAAGACTTAAGAGTTGAGCATATGGTGGTGGTGGATCTCAGTGGGAAGGTGGTCGAAGGAGAGCTGAAACCCTCTTCCGATACCCGGACCCACCTGTACCTTTACCAAAACTTCCCGGAGATTGGGGGTGTGGTCCATACCCATTCGCCATGGGCAACCGCATGGGCTCAGGCCCAAAAGGGGATTCCTTGCTTGGGTACAACTCATGCTGATTACTTTTATGGAGAAATACCCTGTACCCGACGCTTAACGGCAGCAGAAATTGAAGATGAATACGAATTGAACACCGGTAGAGTAATTGTCGAGCGTTTTTCTTACCTCGACTACCGGGACTTTCCTGGAGTTTTGGTCGCTAACCATGGCCCCTTTACGTGGGGAGAGGACCCGGCGGACGCCGTGCATAATAGTGTGGTCTTAGAAGAGATCGCCAAGATTGCTTTCCTGACGAAAGTACTGGATGGGGGAGCTGCAGCAATCAGTCAGGAGCTTTTAGACAAACATTATCTCCGTAAACATGGCGCGGATGCCTATTATGGGCAGTAGATAATCGGGAGTTTTGCCTTCAAACAAAATCCCTCCTTTACCGATGATCCTTATGGTTGTACCACGCAACAAGGTGTTGTTTCGGGATTAACCCGAATGACCAGGGGATCGCCTAGACAACGGAAGCAGACAGGAGATCGGAGTACATACCGGTCTCCTGTCTGCTTCTTATGGGGATGGAAGCAAAACTTTTCGCTTGTTATTAAGGAGAGGTGGATCCGTAATTAGCGGTTTACAACAGAATTATTTTGTGCTCTATTTAGAGCTTGTACCCGAAAATATTTAAAAAATGCTTCCCCCTTGCTAGCAAAAAGCCCAAGAAAAGTCCCGGTAAAGGTCATCGTCATCGTCCCTTCCGTACATAATCCGGCGGTTTTACCGGTTCCGATTTCGATCCAATCACCATCTAAACGGTAACGAAAATGGTAGTCTTCGCTTCCAGTTTCGATTTGGAACTCAATCATACCATCAAAGTCGATCTCCACTCTTGTGGTGGTATCTTCAAGATCATGGACTTTCTTAGCGAGCACCACAAAAGAACGGCCTTGCTCCCTTGTGACATAGAGTGCATAATGGTAACTTTGGTTGTAGAAAGCGGCCAGTCCGGCCTTTTGCCCTTCGCTCATGGAGTTTAATAGTACTTGGGTCTGAGCCCGCATGGCAAATTCTTGCTGCCGAATTCCGAGGAAAGTCGGCCGGGGATCGCTCAGACTTTCCGCCCCCGCCGTTAACTTTAAATACCCTTTGCGCGCGGACAAACTATAATTTTCCCGGCGTGGATTTCGCACAAAGGTCCATTCCTTTTTTAAGGTCGGGCCGGTAAAATCATCTTCAAAAGCAGCAAGGGACGGGGGAAAGCCTATGGGAGCGGGGAGGGGACCCTCCATTGTCATGGCAATGGTGCCCTTATTTCCAACGACGGGCCAACCATTTTCATCCCAGACCATTGGCGTCAGGAAAGTTTCCCGGCCCAGATTGTGTAGCAGGAGACCCGGGAGGGGACGAATCCCTAAACAGACCAACCACCAGTTCCCATTGGTATCTTCGATGAGGTCAGCATGGCCGGTCGCCTGGATCGGTGACGCGGTAAAATCCCGGTGGGTTAAAATTGGATTGTGGGGACAGGCTTCATAAGGCCCATACGGGCTTTTACTCCGCAGAATCGTGGCCATATGGCCGTATTCGGTACCACCTTCGGCCAACAAAAGGTAGTAGTAGTTATTGACCTTATATATATGGGGGGCTTCCGGGTGTTTGCCGCCCGTACCATAACTGATGATCTGGGTCGCACTCAGTTTTTTCCCTGTGCGGGGATTGATTTCATAGAGGATGATACCACCGCTGTTATTATCTCGCCCACAAAAGTAAACCGTCCCATCATCATCAAAGAACAACGAAGGATCAATGCCCTCATGCTCCACCCACTGGGGGTCTGACCACTCGCCGTAGATATCGTCCGTATAGACAATAAAACTACCCCGGTCCGACACGTTAGTGGTAATCATGTAAAACCAGCCATCATGGTAACGGATGGTAGGGGCGTAAATCCCCCCGGAACAACGGGCATTAACCAAATTCAACTGGGAATCGCGGGTCAAACAATAATTGATCAGCTCCCAATCGACCAAGTTTTTACTATGGTAGATCGGAACCCCGGGAAAAAATTCAAAAGTGGAAGTGACCAAATAATAGTCTTCGCCGACCCGGCAGATGCTGGGGTCGGGATTAAACCCTCTAATGATTGGGTTCTGGTAACTTGTCATTCTTCATCCCCCCAGATTATGGCGGTGAAAAGCGTCTTTATTATCTTTGGCCTATTATTACCTTTGACTTTTTTGTCCTGCTTCCTTTCGGGATCACGGATCATTTTCGGCTTGAATTGAATAACTTCTTTGGTTTTGAGAAACCATGTGGGGCAAGGCGGTGGCCTTGGACACTATGGTTTTTTCTTTTTGGTACAAGGTGGATTCACCTACTGAGCAGGAAAACGAAGAAGGGTAAGGTGATTACGGATAAAACCGTGGAGAGGAGAATCAACCGGGAAGATAAATGGATATCGCCATTGTGTTTAGCCGCAAAAGGTGTAGTCAAGGCGGCCGCAGGGGTGGCGGTGATCAGCACACAAACCCCTTTTAAAAGTGGGGGGAAGTTCAACAGGCTGGTGGCAAGGAGCGCCAAAAAAGGCATGAGCAGCAAGCGGACAACAGAACCATAATAGACGGCCCCGCCGGAAAACAATTCGCGTGGCTTAACCTCGGTTAAGGTGGCACCGACCAGGAACATCGACAGGGGGGTGTTCATTGAAGCGACTGTTTCCATTGCGGTGTAGAGCGGGACGGGAAGCTTGAGCGGGAGGAGAAAGGTTACAAGGCCGAGGCCGACGGCGATGATGTTGGGGTTGGCTACAACCTTTTGCCAAGGACCTTGCTTTCCGGTGAAAATGCGAATCCCAACGGTCCAAATAAAAAGATTAAAGACCATCACATAGAAGGAGCCATAAAAAACACCGCTTTTCCCATAGATGCTTTGCAAGAGGGGAAAACCCATAAAACCACAGTTCGAAAAGATGGTGGTAAAACGGAGGACGCGCTTAACCGGCTCCGGGTAGCGGTTAAAGATGGTCAGGCCAATGAGGAGGGCAAAAAGATGAATCGCTACGGCAAAGGCAAAAACTTGACCGGCGCCCAACAGCATCGACCGGGAGTATTCCAATTGAAAGGAGGTAAAGATGGTTAGAGGGCTGGTTACATACAGTAACAAACGGGTGAGGTCGGCACCGCCCGTAGCGGTGATTATATCCTTTTTTCGGGCGATGAAACCGATGGCGATGATCAGAAAAAGAATGAGCACTTGGTTGATGACAACACTGTTATCCATATTTTCTTCTCCTTTTGCGTTTGTTAGCAAGTCAGGCAAAGATTGTATCCTTCAAATCTATTCTATCATGCCGCAGAAAAAAAGAAAGTAACGTTCTGCGGAAGGAATTTATGGTAGGAACCGTATTTTACCT
>ERZ773359.2114-NODE-2114-length-25880-cov-7.902033_pt1 | contig 25880 bp, 21 predicted proteins | sample MGYA00374955_ERZ773359 | MGnify/ENA primary metagenome ERZ773359 (study PRJEB29098, sample SAMN04486028) | biogas fermenter metagenome | study: EMG produced TPA metagenomics assembly of the Biogas fermentation microbial communities from Germany - Plant 4 DNA1...
CTGATCCTGGTGACTGTCCAAAAGCTAACCGTATAAATGCAAATGTTTTTTTCATCTTAGTGTAAAATTACTTTGGGTAAAAAACCAAAAACAGAAGAAAAGAGTACCTCCTCTGTGATATCATGTAATTTGACAAAAAACACAACACAGAAAGGAAGATACTCTTTATGGAACCTATTATACATGAAATCATAAGTAAAATCACTAGTAGTTTTAATGAGGAATTGGAGAAGCTGGTAAAGGAAAGCAGGGATATATCTGTATTCATACTTGCGACAAAGAAGACCCTGGATGAGGTTGGGGCAAAATTAGTAGCAGAGGCATTAGAGACAGTAAACGAGATATACAAAAACAGTAAGGAACGAAAAAGGGATTGGCAAATAAAAGAGAGAGCAGCAGCGAAGGGGCTCTTAACAATATTTGGTGAAGTCAGGTATGAAAGGACCTACTATAAGAGCAAAAAGACAGGGGAATACAGCTATCTATCAGATGAAGCGGTAGGCATAAAAGCCCATGATAAGATGGATGCGTCACTAAAGGCAAAGCTGATAAAGGATGCCATATATATGTCCTATGACAGGAGCTCAAAGCAGGCATCTGAGGCGGTAGAACTAACGTCACAGACAGTAATGAACAGCATCCGGGAACTTGGCAGTGTAGATAATGCTGCGGCAGGAATTAAAGATGATAAGAAGTCAGCAAAGGTGCTCTACATAGAGGCTGATGAAGATCATGTGTCACTTCAGGAGGGAGGGATAGTGGAGCCAAAGCTGGTCTATGTGCATGAGGGTAAAAAGGAGATCGGCAAAGGCCGGTGGGAACTGATAAACCCCAGGTATTTCAGCGGTGTTTATGCCGACAGTGATGAGCTATGGGTAGAAGTATCGGATTACATGGACAGAGTTTATGATATGGACAGGATAGAAAAAATATACCTGTCAGGGGATGGTGCACCCTGGATAAAGAACGGATTAAACTGGATAAAAGGAAGTACCTATGTACTGGACCGTTATCACCTGACAAAGTATGTGACACAGGCTACAGCGCATATGTGCCACGCTAAATCAATTATGTGGCATTATATAAAAGCAGATGATAAAAAGAGTGTAAAAGATCTTCTGGATACAATCATAAGTGCTACCGAGTCAGAGACAAAGAAGGAAGCTGTTAAGCAAGCAAGAAGATATATTATGGGCAACTGGAAAGGGATACGGCGGCAGTATGAGGCAGATTATGCCGGTTGCAGTGCAGAAGGTCATGTCAGCCATATCTTATCGTCCAGGCTGAGTTCAAGGCCTCTGGGATGGTGCCAAACAGGCGTGGATCAGATATCCAGGCTGAGAGCCTTTGCAGCAAACGGTGGGGACATATATGAGCTGTTTATGAAGAAAAAGAAGGCAGCAGCGAGAGAAGAAAAGGAAATAAAAATTGATCAAGAGATTATTAAAAGGCGCAGGCTGAAAGCTTCGAACGAGGCTATTGGAAACATCACTGTTCTGAATATAGGTAAAAGGACTTGGGCTTCCCAATTCCTAAAATCAATAAGGGGTTTTTGAGTTCATATATAAACAGGGGATACTTTTTCTATAAAACCCATAGTATCTTGACGCTATCCGATGCTAAAAAACAGTTGACAAAGAGTATATGCCTGCATATAATGTTTAAGTATACACCACAATAAATACTTATAAATGGCTGTGACCGGGAACCAGTAGCGGGTATTTTGTTCCTTACAGAGAGCCTTGGCAGGTGAAAGAAGGCAGGTAACGAATCTCGTGAATTCCTCCCGAGAGCTGCATACTGAAAGCATTAATATGCAAAGTAGGTCATGCCGGAATCCAACCGTTATATATGGAGGGGTAATTATATTGTTACCCGCTGAGGTTGTTTTTTAGCAACGAAGACAAGGTGGTACCGCGAATGGAAACACTCGCCCCTGTTATACAGGCGGCGATTTTTTTAACGCTAAATATTAAATTCAACATTTAAAAGATGGAGGCGAATGTTTATGAAGAAAATTAAAAGGGTATTATCATTATTATTGGCTTTAACAATCATCCTTATTGTGTCAGGCTGCACAGCCGGCACCGGGGCTAAAGGCAAAAAGGCCATCGGTATAATACAGTATGCTGAACATATAGCCCTTGATCAGGCTCGTGAAGGGTTTATAGATGCCTTAAAAGACAACGGTTATGTTGATGGAGAGAATATTACCCTGGATATACAAAATGCGCAAGGTGATCAATCTAATTTAAGCACAATCAGCGACAGGTTTGTAAGTAATAATGTAGATCTGGTATTGGCAATTGCAACACCTGCAGCTCAGTCAATAGCAGGCAAAACAAGTGAGATACCTATTCTGGCAACTGCAATTACTGACTTTGAAGTTGCCCGCCTGGTAGATTCTAATGATTCGCCTGGGAGAAATGTCACGGGTACTACAGACATGAATCCCATTAAAGAACAGATTGATTTACTGGTAGAACTGGTTCCTCATGTTAAGAGAGTCGGCATTATATATACATCTGGGGAAGATAATTCTATCGTTCAGGCAAATATAGCAAAAGAGGTTATTGAAGATCTTGGCTTGAGCCATGTAGAAGTTACCGTCACCAACAGCAGTGAGATACAACAGGCTTTAGAAAGCATAGTCAACCAATGTGAGGCTATTTATATTCCAACCGATAATATACTGGCCTCTGCCATGCCTAATGTATATGGGGTAACTGCCAATACCAAAACACCGGTTATTTGCGGTGAAATCGGAATGGTCAGGAAGGGAGGCCTTGCATCACTTGGAATTAATTATTATGATTTGGGATATCAGACCGGAATAATGGCAATCGATATACTTAAGGGAGAAAAGAAGCCAGCTGATATGCCAGTGCAAGCTCCTGCAGATTATGATTATGCAATTAACGGGACTATCGCCGAAGAATTTGGAATAGCTATTCCGGAAAGATTGCAGGAATTTGTTTTTGAAATGGAAGAATAGAAGTTTAAGTATTAAAAAGCTGTCAGCAGACAGTTAAAAACAATCATCATTATTTGTAAGTATAGCAAAGAAGAGGGGAATGGATTCAATAATGTTGGATATCTTAATGGGTTCAGTGTCTTTGGGCTTACTATGGGCTGTTATGACAATAGGGGTTTTCATTACGTATCGTGTACTCGATATCGCTGATCTGACTACAGAGGGCAGTATCGCTATGGGTGCCGCTATTGCAGCAAGAGGTATTACAATGGGGTTGAATCCCTTTTTATCAACATTTCTTGCTCTTTTGGGTGGAATGGCAGCTGGATTGGCTACAGGCTTACTGCATACAAGGCTGAAAATACCGGCGTTGTTATCCGGCATATTGACCATGATTGCCCTATGGTCTGTAAATTTACGTATTATGGGCAGGGCAAATATATCCCTTCTTCGCATGAATACAGTTTTTACATTTCTTGAAAAAATAGGACTGCAAAAAACATATGCTTCAATAATTCTTGGGTTCGTTTTTGTAGGTGTGCTTGTAGTCTTTTTGTACTGGTTTTTCGGAACCGAAATCGGATCTGCAATAAGGGCAACCGGTAATAATCCCTACATGGTACGAGCCCAAGGAATTAACACTGATACGACAATTATATTAGGTCTTATCATCAGCAATGGTCTCATTGCACTCAGTGGAGCCCTCATTGCTCAAAACCAAAGTTATTCGGATATACAAATGGGAACAGGATCTATTGTTATCGGTCTTGCTTCTGTTATTATCGGTGAAGTGCTCTTCGGCAGCAGGAACTTTATGGGCCGGTTAATTTCCCTTGTACTGGGCGCCATCACCTATCGTATTATCATTGCCCTGGTATTAAAATTAGGAATGCCGGCCAATGACTTAAAGCTGTTTACTGCCATAACCGTGGCATTGGCATTATCATTGCCGGTATTCCAGAAATATCTGACACCTTTGAAGAGATCAGTTAAGGGGGTGAAATAGATGCTTAGGGTAGAAAATCTGATAAAAGTTTTTTATCCGGGCTCCGTAAATGAAAAGGTGGCTTTGGATTGTGTAAGCTTAGAACTTCGCGAAGGAGACTTTGTTACTCTTATTGGAGGCAATGGAGCCGGAAAATCCACCTTGCTTAACTGTGTAGCCGGTGTGTATAATGTAGATCATGGTTCAATATTTGTTGATGATGTAGAAATTACTAATCTTCCTGAATATAAAAGAGCAGCTTTCCTGGGTCGTGTTTTTCAGGATCCTATGATGGGGACTGCTTCCAATATGGGCATCGAGGAAAATTTAGCTTTAGCTTACCGAAGAGGACAAAGAAGAGGTTTAAGATGGGGCGTTACACAAAAAGAAAGAGAGCTATACTACCAGCAGCTTAAAAGGTTGGAGCTGGGGCTGGAAGACAGACTGGATCATAAAGTCGGCCTCCTGTCCGGCGGCCAGAGGCAGGCTCTTACCCTGTTAATGGCTACCTTAAAAAAACCTAAGGTGTTGCTTTTGGATGAGCATACAGCTGCTTTGGACCCCAAGACTGCAAGGAAAGTATTGGAGATTACTGATCAATTGATCGAAAAGAATAACCTTACAACAATGATGGTTACACACAATATGAGAGATGCAATAAAACATGGAAACCGGCTTATTATGATGCATGAAGGTCGTATTATATTGGATATAAACGGGGAGGAAAAGAAGAGACTGACAGTGGAAGATTTACTGGATCGTTTCGGCAGAGTCAGCGGAGAAGAATTCGCCAATGACAGGGCACTGTTGTCTTCATAGATTATAGATAAATGTATTTATATGATTTCGGTATTTATTGCTAAGGAGCTGAAGGAGATAAATATGGACAAAAGAATACCTGAATCGGAACTACATTCCAGAATGCAGCGTTTCAGAGCGAGAATGAATCAGGACCACCCGGACTGGGGTTGGGTTATTATAAGCAGTAAAACCAATCAATACTACTTTACCGGAACTATGCAGGATGGAATCCTGATTATACCCAAAGATGATGATGCGGTATTCTGGGTTCGCAGAAGTTACGAACGTGCTATGGACGAATCATTATTTCCGTATATACGTCCTATGAAAAGTTATCGTGAAGCGGCAGCCTTTATGGGGAAAGCACCGGATGTTCTGTATACAGAAATGGAATCGGTGCCTCTGGCATTATATAAACGGCTGCAAAAATATTTTTCCTTTCAGGATGTGAAATCAGCAGATACCTCTATTATGGCCGTTCGTTCCATAAAAAGTAAGTATGAGCTGAATATAATGAAGCAAGCCGGAAAAACTCATCAAAAGATACTGGAAGAGTATGTTCCGGAAATTCTTAAGGAAGGCATGAGCGAACTCGATTTGGCAACACGGTTGTTTTCAGTGCTCATGGAGGAAGGTTATCATGGTTTTGCCCGATTTGGGATGTATGATACCTATCTTGGAATCGGACAGCTGGGATTTGGAGAGAGTTCCTTGTATCCTACATATTTTGACGGTCCAGGAGGCAACTATGGTTTAAATCCAGCCATGCCTTTTTGGGGCAGCAGGGAAAGAAAGCTGAGAAAGGGAGACCTGGTTTTTGTAGATGTTGCATTTGGCCTGGACGGTTATCACACTGATAAAACTATGAACTATATGTTTGGGAAACCGATTCCAGAAGAGGCTATTAATTTTCATGAAAGATGTGTATCATTGCAAAATGACATAGCTCGCCTGCTTAAACCAGGAGCCGTTCCGGCAGATATTTACCGGACAATAATGGACAATCTGGATGAAGCTTTTTTAATGCACTTCATGGGATATAAAGAACACAAGGTAAAGTTTCTTGGCCATGGCATAGGACTGCAAATTGATGAAACACCGGTTTTAGCCGCCGGTTTCTCAGTCCCTTTGGAAGAAAACATGTGTATTGCTCTGGAACCGAAAAGAGGTGTGGATGGGGTTGGCATAGTCGGAACAGAGAATACATACTTAGTGACTAAAACAGGCGGACTATCCATTACAGGAGAGCACCCTGGTTTAATACTTGTATAAATACTTGTATAATTTGAAATGTCGTGATACTATTATTAGCAAAGTTCACAGATAACATTCTACTTGTAACTGGAGAGATAATATATGAAGAGACAAAAAAGAGTTGCGGCAGTACATGATATATCTTGTTTTGGGAGATGTTCCCTTACAGTCGCATTGCCTATTATTTCTGCTGCAGGCATAGAATGCGCAGTAGTACCTACAGCTGTCTTATCTACTCATACCGGAGGAATTGACGGATATACTTTTCATGATCTTACGGATGAAATTATGCCCATTGTATCTCATTGGAATTCCTTAAATCTGGAATTTGATGCAATCTATACAGGGTATCTCGGTTCATTTAAACAATTGCAAATTGTAGAGAATTTATTTGATTTATTGAGCACCGAGGAAACTTTACGTATCGTTGATCCTGTTATGGCTGACAATGGCGTTTTATATAAATCTTTCCCCAGTGATTTTCCGCGTGGAATGCGAAAATTATGCACAAAAGCAGATGTGATAATTCCTAATATAACTGAGGCAGTTTTTATGTTGGATGAACCTTATCAAGAAGGACCTTATACTGAAGAATATATTGAATCTTTACTTAAGAAGTTGAGTAATATTGGTGCAAGGCAGATTGTGCTGACCGGTGTATATTTTGATGAAAAGCTTCTCGGAACAGCAACATATGATCGTAAGACCAATCAAGTAGATTATTATTTCGAAAATAGAATAGAAGGTTACTATCATGGCACAGGAGATGTGTTTGGCAGTTCTTTGGTTGCAGCATTGCTAAATGGATTCGACTTGTCGTCTGCAGCGGAAGAAGCAGTGCGTTTTACAGTGGGAAGTATAGCCAGAACGAAAGCAGCAGGAACAGATATTCGTTTTGGAGTAGATTTTGAGAATGGCTTACTAGAGTTGGCCGGCAGACTAAAAAGATAACTTTTTTATAGGGGTGTTTGGGGGTGAGCGAGATAAGCACTGAACAACCTATTATCAGAATAGAAAGGCTTGGGAAGGTTTTTCATACTTCCAGCGGCGATGTATCAGCGCTGGAAGATATCAGTCTGCAAATATATCAGGGCGAAATTTTCGGCATAATAGGTATGAGCGGTGCCGGAAAGAGTACTTTGGTGCGTTGCATAAATTTTTTAGAGCAGCCAACAGAAGGAACTGTTTATTTCGATGGAAAAGACTTATCCAAGCTCTCAAAGAGAGAATTATACAAAATCAGACAGTCAATAGGCATGATTTTTCAACAGTTCAACTTGCTTATGCAGAGAACGGTTTTAAGCAATGTTTGTTTTCCTCTCGAAATAGCAAATGTCCCAAAAAGAAAAGCAAGGGAAAAAGCTGAACAATTATTGTCTATGGTAGGACTTATTGACAAATTGCACGCTTATCCTGCTCAACTTTCAGGCGGACAAAGGCAAAGAGTAGCTATTGCCCGCGCGCTTGCTACTGATCCAAAAGTTTTGCTTTGCGATGAAGCCACCAGCGCCCTTGACCCGTCAACTACTCGTGATGTACTTAAACTGCTTAAGGATATTAATAAAAGGCTGGTAATCACTATTGTAGTGATTACCCATGAAATGCATGTTATAGAGGAGATATGCAACCGTGTTGCCATTATAGATGACAGCAGAATTGTGGAAATAGGCAGGGTGGAAGATGTATTTACAAATCCAAAGACTTCGGCAGCCAGGCGCTTGGTATTTCCTGAAGGACATGCTGTCAAAACTGCTCCGGGCAGCCGTTGTTGCCGTATTGTTTTTGACGGAAGTTCTGCTTATGAACCTATTATTGCAGAGATGGTGCTGGATTTCCGGCAATTGGTAAATATCCTGTTTGCAGATACCAAGAATATTGACGGCAAAGCATTTGGACAAATCGTAATTCAACTTCCGGACAATGAAATCATAGCTGACAGAATGATAGAATATCTGCGCGAAAAACGATTGGCAGTGGAGGAGGTAGATGGATATGTTTGAGCCTGAAGTATTAAAAATGTTAGGGCGAGGACTTTTTGAATCCATTTATATGACCTTAGTTTCCACGGCTTTGGCTTATCTTTTTGGTCTGCCGCTTGGTATTGCCCTGGTGGTAACAGACAATACAGGAATTTTACCAAAGAAAAATTTCAATCGTGTACTGGGCTTAATAATTAACCTCTTACGCTCGGTTCCCTTTCTAATATTGTTAATTGCTGTATTGCCGGTAACACGCGCAATTGTAGGGACAACAATCGGCTCAAATGCGACCGTTGTTCCATTGGTTATTGCAGCCGCTCCCTTTATTGCAAGACTTGTTGAGTCTTCTTTAAAGGAAGTTGATAAGGGGGTGATCGAGGCTGCCCGTTCAATGGGGGCCTCGACTATGCAGGTGATCACCAAGGTATTGCTGCCGGAAGCAAGACCTTCCCTATTAATAGGCAGTGCAATTGCTTTGACTACTATACTGAGCTATTCTGCCATGGCAGGTTTTGTTGGCGGCGGAGGGCTTGGAGATATCGCCATACGCTATGGGTATTATCGCTATGAAACAGATATAATGCTTGTGACCGTGGCATTGTTGGTTGTACTTGTACAAGTACTTCAGGAGGCGGGCATGAAGCTGGCGAGAATGAGCGATAAGCGTAAGTAAATTATCTTCATGGCACTTTGCAATGCCTGGTGATGAAACGAAAATATTTAAGACATTTTCATAAAAAATAACAGGACAGGTAAAACAGCTGATAATCCAATTTAATATGGAGGTAAGAAAAATGAAGAAAATATTAGCTTTTGCTTTGGTTATAGTCTTATCTTTATCTTTACTGGCAGGTTGTGCTCAGAAATCGAAAGATGATAAAAAAATTACAGTAGGTGCTTCTGCAACACCCCATGCAGAGATACTGGAAGCAATAAAAGATAAACTGTCTGAACAAGGATATGAACTGGAAATAATAGAGTTTACAGATTATGAACAGCCCAATAGAGCCTTGGAAAGCGGAGAACTTGATGCTAACTATTTTCAGCACAAACCCCATATGGACAATTTTAACGAGAAAAATAACGCTAATCTTGTTTCTGTAGCAGGTATTCATTACGAGCCTTTAGGTCTCTACCCGGGTAAAACTGCCTCTATCGAAGAATTAAAAGAAGGATCCAAGATTGCAGTTCCTAACGATACCACCAACGAAGCAAGGGCTTTATTGCTTCTGGAATCTTTAGGTCTTATCAAGGTAGATCCTGAAGCAGGATTAGCTGCTACAAAAAATGATATCATTGAAAATCCAAAGAATCTTGACATTGTTGAAATTGAAGCAGCACAGCTTGCCAGGTCTTTGCAGGATGTGGATATGGCAGTAATAAACGGCAATTATGCATTACAGGCAGGATTAAATGTCGCCAAAGATGCTTTGGGAAAAGAAGAGCAGGATTCTCTTGCGGCTGAAACCTATACAAATATTGTTGCTGTAAAAAAAGGCCATGAAAATGATGAAAAAATATTGGCACTTGTAGAAGCATTGAAGAGCGATAAAGCAAAAAATTTTATTGCAGAAAAATACCAAGGAGCAGTTGTAGTTATAGAAGATTAAAATAATTGAACATTTATAAAAAAGAACTGTGGCCATAAAAGCCATAGCTCTTTTTAGTTGTGCGCCTGAAATAAGGAATTATCCGGGTCTTACCATTTTCCTCTTGTAATACTTAAGTGAAACCGATAAAATAATACATATATTCAAGTTATTTCACATAGAAGGGATGTTTTTTGTGGCAATTCTTGTTACTGGCGGAGCTGGCTATATTGGAAGCCATACCTGTGTTGAACTGTTGAACGCGGGTTATGAAGTGGTTGCCGCAGATAACCTGTACAATAGTAAATATGAGGCCATCCGCAGAGTGGAAAAAATTACTCAAAAAAAATGTTCATTTTATAAAGCAGATGTCTGTAATCGTGATTCATTACGAGAAATATTTAATAAGGAAAGCATAGATGCAGTTATTCATTTTGCTGCTTATAAAGCTGTTGGCGAGTCCGTCAGGCTTCCTCTGGAGTATTATAAAAACAATCTCATATCTACTATGGTTCTACTTGAAACCATGATAGAATACGGAGTAAAAAACTTTGTATTCAGCTCATCAGCTACTGTTTACGGTACGCCGAAGTCGGTTCCGATTTCTGAAGATTTTCCGGCATCTGCAAATAACCCATATGGTTGGACTAAATTAATGAATGAGCAAATTTTAACAGATGTTCAAAATGCCAATCCTGATATGAATATTGCTCTGCTTCGTTATTTTAATCCGATTGGAGCTCATAAAAGCGGTATGATCGGGGAGGATCCTAACGACATCCCGAACAATCTTGTACCTTACATTACTCAGGTAGCAATAGGCAAATTAGAAAAGCTCTATGTTTTTGGTGACGATTATGATACAAAGGACGGCACAGGTGTCAGGGATTATATTCATGTAGTTGATTTGGCAAGAGGGCATATTGCTGCTTTAGAAAAATTAAAAGAGAATTGCGGTTTGGTAATTTATAATCTGGGAACCGGAACAGGATACTCTGTATTGGAAATGGTTCATGCATTTGAAAAGGTCATCGGCAAAAAAATTCCATATGAAATTGTTGGAAGAAGACCGGGAGATATTGCAATATGTTATGCTGATCCTACAAAAGCTCGTGAAGAATTAGGCTGGGAAGCACAATATACTTTGGAAGATATGTGTCGTGACAGTTGGAGATGGCAGAAAAACAATCCTAATGGATATGAAGTAGATTATAGTTACTAATATTTTAGGAGGAGAATGTGATGGAGAAACCTGTATTAGCTGTAATGGCTGCAGGAATGGGAAGTAGATATGGAGGGCTGAAGCAAATTGATCCGGTAGGGAAAAATGGAGAAATAATCATGGATTTTTCTCTTTATGATGCATGGAAAGCCGGATTTCAAAAAGTTGTATTCATCATTAAGAAGGAATTAGAAGACAGTTTCTGTCAGGTTATAGGGGATAAGGTTTCCAGGTATATGGAAGTTGAATATGCCTTTCAAAGCCTTGATGATCTTCCTGAAGGATATTCGGTGCCCGAGGGCAGAATAAAGCCATGGGGAACCGGTCATGCTGTTTTGTCCTGTCGCAATATCATAAAAGGTCCTTTTGCAGTAATTAATGCAGATGATTATTATGGTAAAAACGCATATACTTTGATGTACGATTTTCTTGCTAATACCATAGATGATGAAAAATATCGATACGCCATGGTAGGATATACTCTGGAAAATACCACAACTGAACATGGACATGTAGCAAGAGGGGTTTGTGAGGTAAGCGATGATGGCTATCTTAAAGATATAATTGAACGCACACATATCCAAAAACGAGATGGTAAGACCCAATATACAGAAGATGGGGAAAATTGGGTCACATTGCCTGAAGGCAGTATAGTTTCAATGAATCTCTGGGGTTTTACTCCAAGCTTTCTTAAGGAACTTGAAGAAAAATTTCCTGTGTTTTTAGACCGTGTGCTGAAAGAAGATCCTTTAAAAGGTGAGTTTTTCCTGCCAAGTGTTGTGGATTCTTTGTTAAAGGAAGGCAAAGCAACAGTAAAAGTTCTGCATACCCCGGACAAGTGGTATGGAGTGACATACCGGGAAGACAAGCCTTTAGTAGCTGCTGCCTTGACTAGAATGCAGGAAGCCGGGATGTATCCGGAGAAAATTTGGGAGGAATGAAAATGGGAGACAGAGATCTAACTAGGGAAAATATACTTGAAGCTGCAGGCTCATTCGAGCTTGAAGGCAGACTTACAGATGCCAAGCCTTACGGAGGCGGACATATAAACGATACTTTTGCCGTTGTATGCGACCGGGAAGATGGCAGCATTAAAAGATATATTTTGCAAAGAATCAATACTAATGTTTTCAAAAAACCTGTAGAATTAATGGAAAATGTTGCTGCAATTACTCAGTACCTGGGAAAGATCATAAAGAAAAATGGCGGAGATCCTATGAGGGAAACATTAAATCTGATTCCTACAAAGGATGGCCGAAACTGGTATGTGGACAGTAAAGGAGAATACTGGAGATGTTACCACTTTGTGGAGGACACTGTTACATATAATCAGGTAAAAAGCAAAGAAGATTTTTATCATTCAGCGAAAGCGTTTGGCAAATTCCAGATGCTTTTAGCTGACTATCCGGCTGAAACTCTGCATGAGACTATACCCAACTTCCATAATACTGTTGACAGATTTGAAAAATTTAAAGAAGCATTGGAAAAGGATATTCTGAACAGGGCAAAATATGTAGCTGATGAAATTGAATTTGTCCTGAAAAGAGAAGAGGATACACATAAGTTAATTAACCTGCAAAAGGCAGGTAAACTTCCTTTAAGGGTTACTCATAATGATACCAAAATGAACAATGTACTGATTGATAAACATACCGGAGAAGGTATATGTGTAATAGATCTGGATACAGTTATGCCAGGATTGTCACTTTATGATTATGGTGATTCGATTAGATTCGGAGCCACATATGCAGCGGAAGACGAACGTGATCTTTCCAAGGTGAATTTTGAATTGGAGTTATTTGAAGTATATACTAAAGGCTACTTGGAAGTAGCAGGAGATGTTCTGAATTCTTATGAAATAGAAAACCTGCCTATGGGCGCAAAGTTAATGACACTTGAATGCGGTATGAGGTTCCTTACTGACTATCTGTCCGGTGACACATATTTTAAGATACACAGGGAAGGACACAATGTAGATCGCTGCCGTACCCAGTTTAAACTTGTTTCCGATATGGAAGCATCATGGGAAGATATGATAAGAATAGTAAAAAAGTATGCCAAGTGGGTTTAACCCGCCTGGCATGAATTTTAAATGCAGGACACATATTTCTTATAATACCTAAATCAAAGAGAGAGGTGATGATTTGAGTGAACTAATAGCCAAACTGAAGGAAGTTCTTGCTTCAGTCCTGCCAGTTACTCTTATAGTACTTACACTTCATTTCACTATCAGCCCGCTGGAATCATCCATGTTGAATGCTTTTCTTTTGGGCTCATTGTTGGTAATCATAGGGCTAACCATTTTTTTGTTTGGCATCGATCAGGGTCTTGACCCGGTAGGACATTACATAGGTAACAGTCTCGGCCATTCAAAAGGCCTGGCTGTAGTTTTGACGATTTGTCTTATACTGGGCTTTTTTATCTCATATGCTGAACCCGATCTACATATACTTGCAGCTCAGGTAGGCTCTGTCACAAGTGGACAGTTTGATAAAACACTCATGGTGGTGGTTGTATCCTTGGGTTTAGGCACCATGATGACGCTGGGTATGCTGCGAATTATAAAGAGTGTTCGAATGAAATATGTGTTTACTGCTGCTTACGGTTTGATTTTCATTCTATCTCTGTTTTCAACCAGTGACTTTATTGCTATTGCATTCGATGCTTCTGGTGCGACTACAGGTGCTATAACCGTTCCGTTTATGTTAGGAATTGCAGGCGGAATATCAGCCATGAAAAAGGACAGTAGAGAGAGTGAAGCCGACAGTTTCGGCTTGGTTGGCATATCTTCCACAGGTGCTATTCTAGGAGTGCTTATAGCTGGTATGATACTCGGTATAGACAAATTGGAAGGCAAACTGCCGGATGTGACAATTGCCAGACAAACCTTATTTGAAGCGTACAGTTCCAAATTTTTTACTATTGCCTTGGATGCATTTATTTCCCTTTTACCTATTATAATAGTATACATAATTTATCAAGTATTTGTTTTCAAGCATAATAAACGTCAGGTTATTGATATATCAAGAGGATTGGTAATAACTTTTTTAGGTTTGGTATTATTCCTATTGGGTGTAAACGGAGGTTTTATGGCAGTTGGTACTCAGGTGGGAATACAGCTTGCCGGAATGGATTCTCAAATCCCGGTTTTATTAGTAGCGTTGCTGCTTGGTTTAACAACCGTATTAGCCGAGCCTGCTGTCCATGTATTAACAAATCAAGTTGAAGAAGTTACAGGAGGTTCTGTCAGGCGAATACTTGTTCTGTTGTTTCTTTCGGTAGCGGTAGGATTATCTATATTTATGTCTGTTTTGAGAATTTTGATGCCAGGTCTGAAGCTATGGATGTATTTAGTACCAGGGTTCGGACTTTCTGTACTCTTATCTTTTTTTGTTCCAGAACTTTTTGTAGGCATGGCGTTTGATGCAGGCGGCGTTGCATCAGGTCCCATGACTGCGACTTTCTCATTAGCCTTTGTACAAGGTGTGGCGGCACAGATACCTACAGCGGATCTTGTGTCAGACGGATTCGGTATGATTGCCATAGTTGCAATGATGCCCATAGTTGCACTTGAGATCTTAGGTGCACTTTATCAGGCAAAAACACGGAAGGCCAAAATAGCTGTTGAAATGAAGAATATTGGAGGTTAACAATGTACAATCAGACAATAGCTCCCTATGCTGACAAGGATCGATTGCTTACGCTTATTCTGAATGAAAATCAGTGTGCCAGATGTGTGCGTCTTGCAAAAAAAATAGGAATTGGCCGTGGTATTGTAATGATCGGAAGAGGCACTGTCAAGTCATCTGTAGTTTTAAATTTGCTTGGTATTAAAAGCCAGAAAAGGGAAGTTGTGAGTTTTTATATACGCAAGGAAAGAGTAAATGAGATATTGGATTATTTCAGCAGAGAACTAAACATGGAAAAGCCCGGCCATGGTATAGCATTTACAACGCCCATCTTGCTGGCACTAGGGAATTTAGAGCCGCCAATAGAAGGTAATACAAAGATTGATGGTATTGTTGTGAAACACAGGGAGGAAATACTAATGTTTAAAAAACTGACTGTTATAGTAGACCGGGGTAAGGCAGATGAAGTTATGGATATTGCACGTAAAGCCGGTGTGCGCGGAGGTACTATTTTGCACGGCAGAGGAGCCGGTGCTGAAATAGCTACTAAATTATTCGGAGTAGAAATAGAGCCTGAAAAAGAACTGGTAACTATCTTGACACCGGAAAAACTGGTTGATAAGGTAGTAGAAGCAATAACAGAAGGGCTTGATTTGGGAAAACCGGGGAAAGGAGTTCTTTTTGTGGAACCGGTTCTGGAAACCCGTGGTCTGTTTGAGTCAAATAATAAAGAGAGTAAAGGAGTAGAATAACACCTTCGCACGTGTATATTTATATATCAAGGCATCTAAAATGAGCATATATATTTTAGATGCCTTATGTTCGGGGTGTCCAAATATTGCATTTGACAATTTGTTTTATGGCTGTTATACTATCTTCTATTGTATGGATATTATAAATGTATATACTATTATTAAGCATATTAATATCAGCGAATGATAGAAAAAATACAAGGCGGGTTGGGTATGAACACTAAACTATTATTCTATATATTAAAAAGACTTGCCCTTGCTGCTTTGACGGTTTGGGTGGTTATAACATTGTCATTTTTTATTATGCGTGCTGTTCCTGGCGGCCCATTCCTGGGCGAGAAGGCAGTTTCTGAGACTGTCATAAAGCAATTGGAAGCAAAATACGGTTTGGATAAGCCTTTACTTACCCAATACTTCACATATTTAAAAGATATTGTAACCAGATTTGATTTTGGTCCATCCTTAAAACAACGCGGCCGTGATGTAGTGGACATAATAAAAGACGGCATGAGAACTTCAATAAAACTAGGTCTCATTGCAGCATCTATTGCATTGGTTTCGGGAATAGTCTTGGGTGCTGCAGCCGCTTTACGAAGAAATAAATTAATAGATAAAATTATTATGGTAATTACTACAGCCTTTGTGTCGATGCCATCGTTTATTATGGGTTCTCTGTTATTAGTTTTTTTTGCAATAAAGCTGGGTATTTTTCCTGCAAATGGGTCCACCACCGCAGGGCTGGTATTACCCGTTATAACATTGGCACTATATCCTATGGCTTATATTACACGATTAGTACGTTCGTCTATGCTTGATGTTCTGGGGCAGGATTATATACGCACTGCGCGTGCCAAGGGAGTTTCAGGCAAAAATATTATCTTTGGCCATGCGCTCAAGAATGCGCTAATTCCTGTTATTACGTATTGTGGGCCTATGCTTGCGGGCATTGTTACAGGTTCACTTGTTGTTGAGAAAATTTTTGCAGTACCTGGCATTGGACGGGCATTTGTTAACAGTATTACAGGACGGGATTATCCCTTGATTATGGGGACAACCATTGTACTTTCGGTACTTATAGTAATTATGAATCTGGTAAGCGATATTTTGTACAAAATCGTTGACCCCCGAATAACTCTAGAATAAGGAGGCAAGCAGTAAGTCATGAATAAGAAAATATTCAGCCTCCATCCGGATTTAGATGCTTTTATGCCGGCTTCAGAGGCCGAGAAAGAATATATGGTCGAAATGCGACAAAGCACTACCTTTTTTAAGGATGGTGTTAAGCGTCTATTGAAAAACAAGGTTGCTACAGCAAGTTTCATAATCATTCTTACAATTGCTTTAGCATCAATAATACTTCCCATGGTCTGGCCATATTCTTATGATGCTATGCTAGGTGTTAGTCCGGGGAAACCGGTTGATTCATCGTATAATAATTTAAGACCCTTTGAATATGGTGCTACGGAACTGAGACTTATAGAGCAGGGAGAAAAGGTATTTCCACATATATTTGGCACAGATTCCTCAGGTCGTGATTATTTTATTCGCGTTGTTTATGGAACACGAATATCTTTGGCTGTCGGTTTCTTTGCAAGTATTATAGTGCTGGTTATTGGTATAACTGTAGGTTCTATTTCCGGATATGCCGGCGGCAAGATTGATCTTTATGTCATGAGGATAGTGGATATAATTTACTCTTTGCCTGATATGCTTGTGGTTATTTTACTGGCATCAGTGCTCAGAGTTTCACTTGCCGGTGTTATCGAAGGTTCTGTACTGGCTAAAATAGGTTCTAATATAATCAGTCTGTTTATCGTTTTTGGTGTATTGTACTGGGTGTCCATGGCTCGGCTTATTCGAGGCCAAATCCTTTCCTTGCGTGAACAGGAATATGTTCTGGCAACCAGGGCAACAGGAGCCAAGGGCAGCTGGATTATAAGAAAACATCTTATACCGAACAGTATCGGTGTTGTAATAATTTCTACAGCATTGCAGATACCAAGCGCCATTTTCACTGAGAGCTATCTTTCTTTCCTTGGACTAGGTGTAAATGCACCAATGCCTTCCCTCGGTTCATTGGCTTCAGAAGCACTTAACGGCCTGACATCTTATCCGTTCCGACTTGTAATACCAGCAGTGGTAATATCTCTCATAGTATTATCACTAAATCTGTTCGGAGACGGTTTGCGCGATGCCTTTGACCCGAAGCTCAACAAATAGGAAAGGAGAATAATTTTGATGCCATTATTAGAAATTAAGGATCTGCACACATATTTCTATACAGATGCCGGTAAGGTAAAAGCAGTTAATGGTGTTTCCTTTAGTTTAGAGCGAGGAAAGGTATTGGGCATTGTAGGGGAATCCGGATCCGGCAAGTCTGTTACAGCATACTCAATAATGCAAATACTTGAGGGAAACGGCGAAATCGTTTCCGGATCCATAAAATTAGACGGACAAGAGCTTGTCGGTGCAGGAGAAGAAGTAATGAAGAAGGTACGCGGCAACAGGATTTCTATGATTTTTCAGGATCCAATGACTTCACTTAACCCCACATATACTATAGGGAAGCAACTAATGGAAGCCATAATGCTTCATACCAACAGAAGTAAGAAGGAAGCGTATGATCGTGCTGTTGAGATGCTTCGCTTAGTTAATGTGAATGAACCGCTAAAGCGTATGAAACAATATCCTTTCGAGCTTTCAGGCGGCATGCGACAAAGGGTTATGATTGCTATGGCTCTTGCCTGCGAACCGGATATTCTTATCGCAGATGAGCCGACAACAGCTCTTGATGTTACAATACAAGCACAAATATTAGAGCTTATGAAGTCTTTGCAGGAAGAACTTGGCATGGTTATTATACTGATAACCCATGATTTGGGCGTTGTTGCGCAGATGTGTGATGAAGTTATAGTTATGTATGCAGGCTCTATTTGCGAACAGGGTACAGTGGATGAAATATTCTATAATCCGTGCCATGAGTATACAAAAGGTCTTTTACGCTCAATACCGACAACATCGGATGTTGAAAAACTTATGCCGATTCCCGGGACACCTATTGACCTGTTAAATATGCCTAAAGGATGCCCTTTTGCACCTCGTTGTGAAAATGCAATGAAGATATGCATTAAGCAACCTGCCGAGACTATAAAGATAAATGATAACCATACTGCAGCATGTTGGATGAACGTAAAGAAGGGTATTGATGAAGGAAAAATAGTATTTGACAATGATATGGAAGGTGGTGACCTGCAGTGAGCAAGAATTCGGTTAAGCCTTTAGTTGAAGTGGAAAATTTAAAAAAGCACTTTGATATAAATACAGGTTTTTTAAGTACAAAGCCGTTAAAGGCAGTGGATGATGTCAGTTTTTCCATTAATAAAGGCGAAACATTAGGCCTTGTTGGTGAATCCGGATGCGGAAAAACTACTGTTGGTCGCACCTTGCTTCACCTATACAAACCAACAGGAGGCAGAATATGGTACGACGGAAGAGAAATTCGTACCAAGGAAGATATCAGCTATCTGCGCAGAAAAGCTTCTATGGTTTTCCAGGATCCATATTCTTCTTTAAATCCCCGTATGACGGTTTCTGATATCATTGGTGAACCTCTTGATGTACAGAAAAAATACACTAATAAGAATGAGCGCCGTGATCGTATACTTGAGCTAATGAACTATGTCGGCTTGAACAGTGAGCATGCATCGCGTTATGCCCATGAATTCTCCGGTGGACAGCGTCAGAGAATTGGAATTGCCAGAGCATTGGCTGTGGATCCAGAATTGCTGGTATGCGACGAGCCTGTTTCTGCATTGGATGTATCCATTCAGGCACAGGTAATCAATATGTTTGTTGAACTTCAGGAAAAATTAGGGCTTACTTACTTGTTTATTGCCCATGATATACTAGTCGTACGCCATATAAGCGACAGGATTGCCGTTATGTATTTGGGAAAAATGGTAGAGCTGTCGGATGCTGATGAAATATATAATCGTCCTTTGCATCCTTACTCTAAATCACTGCTTTCAGCAGTTCCTATACCTGATCCAAAGACTGCCCGTGAACGTAAACGCATTGTGTTGTCCGGAGACATACCGAGTCCTCTGAATGCTCCATCGGGTTGTCCATTCAGGACACGGTGTCCATATGCGACAGAAGAATGTGCTACTTCCATGCCGCAATTTGAAGAAGTCTCTAAAGGGCACTATGTTGCATGTCACAGGGTGAATGAAATTAATTAATTTAGATCAATATATGTATCTTCAAAACATATTATATGTTTTGAATGATACATATTTTGAAAAATATACATAGAAAGAAGGAAGGAGAAAACATGAAAGAAAAAGTGAAGAGAATTTCAGCAATTATACTGTCTCTGATTCTGTTATTCAGTCTTGCTGCATGCGGCGGCGCTGGTAAAGGTCTAAAAGTATGTATTGCTTCCGAGCCGGACACCCTTGACCCAGCTCTTAATTCTGCTGTAGACGGCGCTACAATGATTGCGCACCTGTTTTCAGGCTTGGCTAAGTGGACACAGGATGAAAACGGTAAATATGTCATCGCCCCTGACGTAGCAGAGGAGCTTGTAGAAGGTGTAGAAAATGAAGATGGTACTGTAACTTACACTTATACCATCAGAGACGATGTTAAATGGTCCGATGGTAAGCCGCTTACAGCGCATGACTTTGAATTTGCATGGAACCGTGCAGCTTCTACAGAACTTGCAGCAGATTACAGCTATATGTTTGAAATCATTGATGGATTTGCTGAAATGTGGGAAACAGATGCAGATGGTAATTTTGTTAACCCGGATGCCAAGCTAAATATAAAAGCAGTTGATGAAAAGACATTTGAGGTTACTATTACAAATGCTGTTCCATACTGGGATGAATTACTTGCATTCCCTGTATTCTTCCCTGTGCGTGAAGATGTTGTTTCCAATGAAGCCTGGGCAACTGATCCTAAAACATATGTAAGCAATGGCGCCTACAAAATGACTGAGTGGAAACACAACAGTGTTATAGTCATAGAAAAGAATCCAAATTATCATGATGCAGATTCTATCTTAATGGAAAAAATCGAGTTCTATCTTTCTGATGATTCAAATAATATGCTGACCAACTTCAAAAATGGTACATGGCTGTTTATTGATGATGTTCCTACAAACGAAATAGAGACACTAAAAGCTGAATATCCTGATGAATTTGTAATTGCAGGACAAATTGGAACCTATTATCTCAGCTGGAATGTTAATGCCGAACTGCTTCCGGAAGGCAGCAACCTTACAGGAGAAGAAGCAGAAGCAGCCAGAGCCGAAATTCGTCAGGCTATAAGCCTCTTGATTGACCGTAACCATATCGTTGAAGCCATTGCACAAGGCGGACAGGTTCCTGCTTCATCATTTGTTGCAATGGGTATGACAGAGCCGGATGGTAGTGAGTTTTATCTGAATGTCGGCCCCAGTGAGGATTACGCTGGCTACTATGATGTATCAGCTGAAGCATTTGAATCAAACTTTGAAAAAGCTATGGAGATTCTGAAAAAGTATTATACTTATGATGAATCATCCAAGAAGTTTACTGACTTCCCGGCAATCACATACCTGTACAACACATCAGAAGGTCATAAAGCTATTGGTGAATATATTCAGAGCGCTCTCGCATCCGTGGGAATTACTATTAACCTGGAAAATCAGGAGTGGAATACCTTCCTGAATACCCGTAAAGAAGGTAATTACACAGTAGCGCGTAACGGCTGGGTTGCTGACTATAATGATCCGATATGCTTCCTTGATATGTGGACATCAGGATCCGGTAATAATGACATTCAGTTTGGTAAAGATGAACATGCAGGTATCGCCATGTACGATCTGGATTTAACAGAATATGGATACGATGTTAACGTAAAAGACGGTACATGGGCAGAAACCTATGATGTACTCATTAACACTATTAAATCTGAAACAGATCCTGAAAAACGGTTTGCGCTAATGCACCTGGCAGAAGATATGTTAATGGAAACAGGAGCTATTACTCCGATTTACTTCTATACTGATCTTTATATGATCAGCAAGAAGGTAGACGGTTTCTTCGCTAATCCCCTTGGATATAAGTACTTTATGTACTGCACAGTGAATAATTAACCTATACTAATATAATTGAAAAAAGATAAAAAAATATTGGCAGACTCCAGGTCTAATAGATCTGGAGTCTGCCAATTTTCTATAACATATTTATTTATCTTGTTTGTGCGTTATCCAAAAAGGCTTCACTGTCATCTGCAGCCTTGAGCAGATTTAACCTGGCTGTTGACAGCATCAGCTTTATGCGATTCTCTTGATTTATTTTGGTTGCCCCAGAGTCATAATCTATTGCCACAATATTGGCATTCTGATGCCTTTCTTTAATCTTTCGTATCATACCTTTCCCTGATATATGATTGGGGAGACATCCGAAAGGTTGAGTGCATATGATATTTTCAATCCCTGAATTAATTAATTCCAGCATTTCAGCTGTCAATAACCAGCCTTCACCCATCTTGACACCGGTTCCAATATATCCTTTGACTAAAGACTTAATATGGTCAAAGGATGAGGGAGCTTTGAATATGTACTGTGTCTTTACTGCATCAATGAGCATATTTTGCATTCTTATCAGATAATTCTTCAGAAGAGCTGCTAAGAATGAAGCAATGATATTAATGCCATAAAGTTTTGTATCTGTAATCCTATTATCACAAGTATATATAATAAAATCCATTAGCCCTGGTATATGTACTTCCGCATCTTCTTGTGCCAATAATTCTTCCAGGCTGTTATTTCCCAAAGGAGAGTACTTCATATAAATTTCTCCCACAATTCCCACCTGAATCTTATCGACTTTTTTCACAGGAATATGGGCAAAATCTGCAGCTATCTGTTCCATGTTCCTTTTAATGTTCCTTTTACTGAAAAAACTTTTTCCATTTAATTCATTGCTTAATTTTATAACCCATTTATCGACGATTCTATCCGTTTCACCGGGATTAATTTCATAAGGACGAACTTGATTTGAGAGAAGCATTAGGATATCTCCGTATAAAGTGGCATACACAAATTGAACCAAAAGACTGGGCCTAATCATAAACCCTGGGTTTTTTTCCATACCATTCAAGTTAAAGGAGATAACAGGAATATGTTCTAACTTGTTTTTCTTTAGTGCCTTTCGCAGCAGATAGATATAGTTTGAAGCACGACAACCTCCTCCGGTTTGAGTTATAATCAATGCAAGTTTATCCTCATCGTATTTTCTGCTTTTTATGGCATCCAATAGTTGACCTATAACCAAAAGCGCCGGATAACAGGTATCATTGTGAACGTTTTGCAAACCTTCTTCTATTATTCGAGAATGAGATGTGTTGAGCAACTCTGCTTTATATCCGTGCTTTACCAGGATGTTTTTCATAAATTTAAAATGAATGGGAAGCATCATAGGAATTAGTATGGTATATTCCTTTTTCATTTCCTTTGTAAATAAAATTCTTCCATCTTTACTATATTTTTTAATTTTAGTTCTTTTGAAAATCTTCATATGATTCAAATCCTTTAAGCATTTAAAATGAGATAGCTGCTATCAGACTTCGCAGACGAATTTTGGCAGCACCTAAATTACTTATCTCATCAATTTTAATCTGAGTATATAATTTGTTCCCTGCCTCAAGTATGTCACGTACTTCGTCACTGGTAATGGCATCCAATCCACAGCCAAATGATACCAGTTGTACCAATTGCATGTTATTATGCTTTGTGACATATTTTGCCGCATTATAAAGTCTGGCGTGATATGTCCATTGATTTAATACCTGTATTTTTTGTTTTCGCTCCAAATGGCTGATGCAGTCCTCAGAGATAACTACCATACCTAAGTTGTTAATTAACTGATCTATGCCATGATTTATACCTGGATCTATATGGTAGGGACGGCCTGTAAGCACCAGAATGTTCAAATTATTATCATTAGCATACTTAATAGCCTTTTGGCCGTATTCTATAATATCATTCTTATATCGTAAATATTCCATGTAAGCTTTTTGAACAGCCTTTTTTGTCAGCTTGCCTGGAATACTGAATAGGTTATTAAAGTAACTGCTGATCCTCTTAGTAAATTCTTTTCTATTGAATAAGGAGAAATAGGGATAATAAAAATTAGCATTATTTAAAGCAGATACATTAGCCTTGAGCAATTCAGGGTAATAAGCTACTACAGGACAATTGTAGCAATTGTCACCGGATTTTTCATCAAAGTTATAGGACATGCAGGGATAGAAAATATTATCAATACCTTGTTCCAATAAAACTTCAATATGCCCATGCATCAGTTTGGCAGGATAACATACAGTGTCTGATGGAATCGTATGCTGGCCTTTTGTATATACTTCCCGAGTGGAGATTCCGGAGTTTACTACTTCAAAGCCGACTTCACTCAGCAGTGTATGCCAGAAAGGAAGATTTTCGTACATATTTAGCCCCATGGGAATGCCTATTCTACCTAATGGTGCATTTTTCACGGGCTTGTATTTGCTCAGTCTTTCTAATTTATACTGGTATGCATTGGGAAGGTTTGATCGTTCTTTACTGCCCAATGCCCGTTCACATCGATTACCTGATATATATTTTTCGCTATTACTAAACACATTAATAGTAAGCTTACAGTTATTGGTGCATATTTTACATTGAGCAGCCCTGGCTTTATGGGTAAAATTTTCTAATTCCGTCAAGCCCAGCATAGAAGACTCATCTTTATGTAAGGATTTTGCATAAAGCGCAGCGCCAAATGCACCCATGAGACCGGCAATAGGAGGCCTGGTAACTTTTTTTTCGGTTTCCAGTTCAAAACTGCGCAGTATACAATCGTTCAGAAATGTTCCACCCTGTACCACTATATGTTCTCCCAATTCATCAGGAGATGATACTCTAATAACTTTGTACAATGCATTCTTAACGATACTTACAGCTAAACCGGCCGCTATATCTGAGATATCTGCACCATCTTTTTGTGCCTGTTTTATAGATGAATTCATAAAGACTGTACATCGGGAACCCAGATTAACCGGTTGCTTAGCAAAAAGTCCTAACTTTGCAAAATCTTCGACGGAATACCCTAAAGCATGAGCATAAGTTTCAATGAATGATCCACAGCCGGATGAGCATGCTTCATTAAGCATAATAGTATCTACAGCATTATTTCTGATCTTAAAACATTTTATATCCTGGCCGCCGATATCCAGTATAAAGTCTACATGAGGCTCATAAAATCTGGCTGCAAAATAATGAGCAACAGTTTCTATTATATTCCCATCCAAATGGAAAGCATTTTTAATTAATTCTTCTCCATAACCGGTTGATGCGCTGGATCGTATCCGAATTCTGTCTCCGCAAAGCTTATGTATTTTTTTTAAATGTTTTTTAAACAGTGGTATAGGTTCACCATAATTAGATTGATAGAATTTATATAGAATGTCTCCTTCAGGTGTTATTAATACAAGCTTTATAGTGGTGGAGCCGGCATCAATTCCTAAATATGCATCACCCTCATAATCGGAAATATTAAGATATTTTATCTTATCCTTTTTATGCTTTTCAAGAAATACCTTGTATTCTTCCTGGCTTTCAAAAAGAGGAGGCATGGAATGAACGGAATACCTGACATTTTGTGCACGGGTAAAACCATTTAAGATATCTTTATAATTTATAAAGGACAAGTTTTTGCTATACAGGGCAGCACCCAAGGCAACATAATATTCCCCATTTTCAGGGAAAATTGCATGCTCTGTGTCAAGGTTCATACTTTCTATGAAGCGTTTTCTAAGCCCTTTTTGAAAGGTCAGGGGGCCGCCCAAAAATGCAATTCTGCCTTTTAGCTGCCTTCCCTGGGCCAGGCCTGTTATGGTTTGATCCACTATTGCCTGATATATGCTGGCTGCTATATCTGTTTTCTTTGCTCCTTGATTTAACAGAGGTTGGATATCAGATTTCGCAAATACACCGCACCTTGATGCAATATTATAAATTTTTTCATGGTTCTCACTGAGCGTGTCTAATTCTTCAAGAGAAACATTGAGCAAGGAAGCCATTTGATCGATAAAAGCACCTGTGCCTCCGGCACAACTGCCATTCATTCTCTCTTCAGTACCTCCTGTAAGGAAAAGAATTTTAGCATCTTCTCCGCCTAATTCAATTACAGCGTCTATATTATCCAAAAATGTTTCTACTGAAATTCGGGTTGCAAAAACTTCCTGAACAAATTCGAACCCTGCATCCTTGGATAAACCCAAACCGGCAGAACCTGTTATAGCAAGTTTTAATTTTTTACCTTCCAATATATCTCTCAAATCAAGAAATAAAGATTTGGCAGCATCTCTTACCATGGTATTATGCCTGCTATAATGCTTATATATGATTCTATTACTTTCATCCAATATGATAATTTTAATAGTGGTGGATCCAATATCAATACCGATATAGCGATGCATATATTCACCTTTTCTGCATATAAAAAATATACAAACCATTCAGAGTATGATATATTAATGTAAGTGCTTAAAGTATTATATCTTTTATATAAAATATAATCAAGAACGGCCGATTTTGGGGTATATTATAAATATTAACTTATCTAAAAAGAAAGGAGATTATCATGGAATATCGTTTTATACTGT
>ERZ773359.2117-NODE-2117-length-25860-cov-7.307809_pt1 | contig 25860 bp, 23 predicted proteins | sample MGYA00374955_ERZ773359 | MGnify/ENA primary metagenome ERZ773359 (study PRJEB29098, sample SAMN04486028) | biogas fermenter metagenome | study: EMG produced TPA metagenomics assembly of the Biogas fermentation microbial communities from Germany - Plant 4 DNA1...
TGTTTGCGAGTTTACAAAACCGTCATTGGTTTAAATACCTTTGGCGGTTTTTTGCATAAACGGGAATAAATCGGCTTCATAAACGGATAGTAAGTAAAGAAGATAAAAGCATTGATTTTATATACATCAAAGGATGCGATAATATGTATAGAAAAATAGCGATTGTCTTACTTAGTTTATTGATTCTTTTGTCGGGCTGTTCATGTTCCAATGTCCCCAGTGATATTGAGGAATCTGCAGACGGGCAGGAAATCTCAAATATACATGCTAATCAAAACCTGGATCAGAAAAATGAAAAAGCAGATGGTTCAGATGTTGAATCTTCAATGGATAGTGATATTTCCAAAAGTGAGGAAGAAAAGAAAGGTGAAAGTATCCCTGATGATGGCATAGGGGAAACAGAGGGGAATACTTCTAAAAGTGATAAAATGGAAGCAGGCGAAAATGAAAATAAGAATGGCGATGAGAAAGACAATATTATAAAACTTATTCCTATGACACAGTTGCCTGACCTTACGCTTGAGCCCCAACCACCTGTTTCCGGAGAGGAAATGGGTATTTCAGACTTTCTGCTTATCCCTGTGTATCATGATACCTTCAGGTACCAGATCAGGGAGTACAGGCTTGCACGCCTGGTTATGGACATCGGTAATACAGGAAGTGAAATATTAGTGATTACCGATGAAGACATTTTCTTTAGTATTCTTGATTCGGAGGGCAATGAGTGTGCAGGCTCCAAGGTGCATGGGGCTCCTGTCCGTATCGCCCCTGGGGAGATTAAGAGGGTTGTGGTAACTGCCCAAAACCCGGAGGCAGGATTTGTATTCTTTAATATAGGAGGCGAATCTTATAGCCTTTCCAGTCCTCTGTTCCGTGCACTTCCCCACGAGGCAAAGGATATTGTTGACACTACTCCATACAACAAGGCTACCGAAGAAGGAGAGTATGAAGGTGTTCGTTATATCGTTGCGAGAAAGGCAATGGAAGTCATCGGCAACGGTAAGGCGAAGGTTATGGGTAGTGGTCTGATGGTGGTAGAAAACAAAAAAGTCGGACCGATTGAGTGTGGAGATGAAGGGTTTATCGCCCTTGTAAAGGTGAAGATTGCCAATACCTCTAACGAAACTATGAACATCGATAAACTTACCCTCACACACGCTGATGGCTGGACCGAGGTTCATAAGGAGGATTTGGCAGTCCTTGGCGATAAGGCTCTACCTTTCACTATTAAGCCTCACTCCATCGCAGAAGGATGGGTTCCTCTCAAGGTTGAAAAAACCCATCGTTTCTATGGAATTAACATCCATAGCAACCATGGGCTCTTCATCCTCGGAGATATTCAAGGATATCCTATCTTCTAGGCCATTAACACTGAGCTGTATTTTGTCATTTACAACGAGTTTGTTCAAACTTACAAAGTTTGTTTGCGAGTTTACAAAACCGTCATTGGTTTAAATACCTTTGGCGGTTTTTTGTCTTTGGAGAATTATTAATAAAATGATATAATAATCATATCGTTAAACTGTAGATATATTTTCTATGTATTTCTCATTGAACCATTATGTTTAAGCAGGGATGAATGATATGGGAGAGCCTAAAATCATTATTAATACAACCATGTCAAGAGAAGATTACAGGAAGTTTTTATACATTGCGACTTTCAGAAGAAATAAGCTTGTTATTCCTTTTATAGGGTTGATTTCTTTTATTGGAAGTCTGATTGTAAGTTATGAAAGCGGTGTTTTAGACTATGTCAAACTCTTAATAGGCTGGATTATACTGTTCGCATCAGCAATTGCTGTTGTTTTATTTAAAATTGAAAGGAAAAACGCGCAGCGAATAAAGACAGATAAAACAGGAGCATTTGACAGCATCAACACTTTAAAGTTTTATGAAGACAGGATAGTTTTTGAGAATGAAAAACTTAAGTCAACGGGTGAGCTAAAGTATGACCAATTCTATTCCTTATTGGAGAGCAAAGATTATTTTATTTTCTATTTAACGATAAATCAAGCGTCATTGATAAGGAAAAAAGATGTAGATAATATTAGCGAATTAAAGGAATTTCTTGTTAATAAGTTTGGTGATAAATACAAGAGCATATAAACAACGATGAGATGATTATTTTTTTAATAGGCACTTGATGTTGTTTCCCCGGTATTTCCACCACCTTTTCATCCTGTCCGCATGGTCATTATATTAAAGCAGTTTTTCCGGTAATATGATGAAAATTCTGCGTTCTTTTTTGTATTGTTTTTCATGTCAGCCGCTTATTGAATTCCGTACATATGTTCGGTATAATGATTATTATTGTTCAGAGTACGACATGGTTTACAATAAAAATATATCGTTATATTATACTAACTAACAATAAACCAATATATCATTTTTGATTTAGAAAGAAGAGTATGGAATGAAAGACAAAATATATATAAAAGGGGCCTGTGAACATAATCTTAAGAATATTGACGTTGCAATACCAAGGGACAAGCTCGTAGTTATTACCGGATTAAGCGGCTCGGGCAAATCGTCCCTTGCCTTTGATACTATTTATGCAGAGGGACAAAGACGTTATGTTGAGTCCCTTTCAGCATATGCCCGTCAGTTCCTGGGACTGATGGAAAAGCCCGATGTTGAGTATATTGACGGTCTCTCGCCGGCTATTTCGATTGATCAGAAAACCACATCCAAGAACCCCAGGTCTACCGTAGGAACAATAACTGAGATTTATGATTATTTAAGGTTAATGTTTGCACGTATTGGTGTACCCCATTGTCCCCAATGCGGAAAACCCATCACCCAGCAAAGCGTTGACCAGATGGTTGATGCGATCATGACACTAGAAGAAGGAACCAGGATACAGGTTCTGGCACCGGTAATCAGGGGACGCAAGGGTGAATATGCAAAACTGATCCAGGATGCCAAAAAGAACGGATATGTCAGGGTGCGGATAGACGGGGAAGTAATGGAGATCAGTGAAGATATCAGGTTGGAAAAGCAGCGCAAACATACTATCGAAATTGTTGTGGATCGCCTGATAGTCAGACCGGGTATACAAAAACGTCTTACCGACTCCATTGAGACATGCCTTAACCTGACGGGAGGGCTGGTGACTATTGATGTCATAGGTGGGGAAGAGATGGTTTTCTCCCAGAACTATGCCTGTCCGGATTGCGGAATAAGTATAGAAGAGCTTGCACCCCGTATGTTCTCCTTCAATAATCCATACGGCGCCTGCCCAAAATGCAGCGGTTTAGGGACACTTCTAAAAATTGACCCTGACCTTGTGATACAGGATAAGAATAAATCTCTGGTGGAAGGAGCTCTGGCAACAACCGGGTGGAATTTTGCCAACGAGGATGGTTACAGCCGGATGTATTTGGATGCTCTTGCCAAACACTATAATTTTGATGTTAATACACCAGTGGAGAAACTTCCCCAGAGAATTATTGACATAATCCTGTATGGTACCGGGAATGAAAAAATCAAGGTCGAGTACAACAAGGATTATGGAAACGGCTTTTTCCTTACCACCTTTGAAGGCGTAATAAACAGTATGGAAAGGCGTTACAGGGAAACCACTTCTGAGAGCCAGAAAGAATATTATGAAAGTTTTATGAGTAACATACCCTGTCCTGAATGTAACGGGATGCGCCTGAAAAAAGAGAGCCTGGCAGTCAAGGTGGGAGGAAAAAATATTCATGAAATTACTTCCATGACAATCAGGGAATGCGCAGAATTCTTTGATAATCTGGAGCTAAATGAAAGAGACAGACTCATAGCTGCTCAGATTTTAAAGGAAATCAAAGCCCGTCTGGGATTTCTAATGGATGTGGGTCTTAATTATTTGACCCTGAACCGTAATTCAGGCACTCTGTCGGGCGGTGAATCCCAGAGAATACGTCTTGCAACCCAGATTGGTTCCGGTCTTACAGGCGTGCTTTACGTTATGGATGAACCCAGTATCGGGCTTCACCAGCGGGATAATGAAAAGCTCCTTGCGGCGCTTAAACGCCTTAGAGATTTGGGGAATACCCTGATAGTCGTAGAGCATGATGAAGATACCATGTATGCGGCCGACCATATTATCGATATGGGTCCGGGAGCGGGGGTGCATGGAGGAAGGATTATTGCCGAAGGCCCCATTGAGAGTATAAAGGCCAATCCCGAATCAATAACCGGCCAGTATTTGAGTGGTAAGCGAAAAATAGAAGTTCCGTCAGTAAGACGTAAACCTAATGGAAAGATATTACGGGTTCTGGGAGCCAGGGAAAATAATCTCAAGGATATTGACGTAGATATTCCCCTTGGGGTATTTACCTGTGTAACCGGGGTTTCCGGGTCAGGGAAAAGCTCGTTAATAAATGAAATTGTATATAAAAAACTGGCCCAGAAGCTTAACAGGGCAAAGACAAAGCCGGGACTGCACAGGGATATACTGGGCCTGGAGCACCTGGATAAAGTCATTAATATTGACCAGTCGCCCATTGGCCGTATGCCAAGCTCCAACCCGGCGACATATACGGGCTTGTTCAATCATATAAGAGAGTTGTATGCCCAGACTGTTGATGCAAAAGCCAGGGGATATAAACCCGGCAGGTTCAGCTTTAATGTACGCGGGGGAAGATGCGAAGCTTGCGCCGGTGACGGAATAATTAAAATTGAGATGCATTTTCTTCCGGATATATATGTACCATGTGAGGTATGTAAAGGAAAACGTTATAACCGTGAGACCCTGGAAGTGAAGTACAAAGGGAAGAATATCGCTGATGTCCTTGACATGACGGTGGACGAGGCTCTTAAGTTTTTCGAGAACATACCTAAAATACAAAGAAAAATACAAACATTATATGATGTAGGTTTAGGTTATATCAAGCTTGGGCAGCCGGCCACAACATTGTCAGGCGGAGAGGCCCAGCGGGTGAAGCTGGCTACGGAACTTTCAAAAAGAGCAACGGGAAGGACTATGTATATATTGGACGAGCCCACGACGGGCCTTCATATGGCTGATGTGGACATATTGATAAAAGTACTGCAAAAGCTGGTGGACGCAGGCAACAGCGTAGTCGTCATAGAACACAATTTAGATGTTATAAAAACAGCAGATTATATTATTGATTTAGGTCCTGAAGGCGGAGATGAAGGCGGACGGATAGTAGCTGCCGGAACCCCAGAAGAAGTAGCCGAATCCGATAAATCATATACCGGGTATTTCCTCAGAAAGGTGCTTCCAAAATTTAGGGGCTGAAAAAACTTAAAATAATCATGGATACATTTATCCATAATTGGGTAAGTAAAAAGTAAACCTAAGTTGCGGAGGTGCATATATGATACAGGTAAAAGACCAGGTATACTATTTAGGTCTTAAGGATTGGGAATTAAGGAGTTTTCATGGGCATGAGCTTTCAACGTTCAACGGTTCCAGTTATAATACTTATCTCATTAAAGACGAAAAAACGGTTTTGATTGACACGGTATGGAACCGGCACTCGAAGCAGTTTATGGATATACTGGATAAGGAGGTAGGTATAGACAATATAGCCGGATGAGAACGAGCTTAAGGACTGTTTCCAGTTAGGACGGGAATTTTCAAGTTATATTAAATAGGTCGAATTAATCTTATTGTACTGTAATAACTAATGATAAACGCGAATATTGGTTTAAGCAGAAGGCCTTACACCTTTGCTTAGGTTTAAATGACATCATTGGCGGGCGCAATGTTTTTCATTGATATAAACCTGTTTGCGTCCGCCCAATTGTTAGCATAAGGTCCTTCGCTGACGTACAGAATGAGACTGATAGGTAAACGAAAGATCTTTCATTGATTTAAGCCCGTGTTTTTTTAATTTCGAATTGCGCCAAATAAAAAGAATGAGTAACGGGCTTATTGTGGTAGGGGAAGAAGTTGATGACTATGCTTATATTCCGCCAGAGTATTTTGAATACTGTAAAAAGGCGCTTTTAACCCCTGATTTAAAGAAATCTACCGATTTCATTTTTGATTCTGTATCAAGTTTTGATAATGAACACGTATGTGTTAACGATGGCACCTCGGTTTACTTTATAGATAAAGAACTGGAGCAATCCCGAAAGCTTCCGAAACTACCGGGAAGAGGGGAATTCATAAAGGACGGGGAGTTAATTAGGGGACATTTAAACGGTAAAATGACGGTACTTGATACAAAAGGGAGAATTCTTGCACAGAACAGCGGTGATATTGACCTGGGGGACGGAGTTGTAGCGAAAAAGCAGATTAAGCTTCCTACACCGGCGGCTACGCTTTCCTGTCCGGTTATATCGGGTATGAAGGATAATTCAATTGAGAAAAGGATTAATGATACCATATATTATGAAATGGTGGAGGCTTATGAAGACTTGGTTCGTTTCGACGGCCCGGAAAATACGATGTATGTTTACAGCACTTATGTGATTACCAGGGAGAAAAATCTTATCTTAATCGACCAGAATATTTTTACGGATTTATTAGGAGCAGTTCACGGTTATTCATACAGGAACACGATCTGCATTGATACCGAAACAGGAGTAAAATACGGTCTTGCCGATCTTTTCAGGACTGATTCCGGCGCATGGGAATATTTAAGTACGGTCGTATCCGGGCAGGTACGAGAAAAAATGGACGAGATGGGGTACTTTACAGACGAAATAGTCATAGGGCCGGATACGCCGTTTGCTGTCAAACAAGACGGTATTGTTATTTATTATACTGCGGGAGATATAGCAGCATATGCTGCAGGAATGCAGGAGTTTTTCATACCGTATGCCGATCTGAGCGAGTATATCGATACTGAAGGTGATTTTTGGAATGCCTTTAAATAATAACGCTTGGTTTATAGTTATAATCAATTAAAAGTTGTCAGGCTGGATTACCCGTTCAGCCTGACATTATTTTCTGCCGGATATTATGAATCGGTGTTATTTGCATAATGACATAAACCATTTTTGATATATTTTTTAATGAATTTTTGAAGAGTTAGTATGTTTATTTTTTATCAAACGATGGTAATTATTAACCATTGACATTCTGCAAGATTACAATATGAATTGAGGGGGCATTATGTATTTTGAGAATGCAGAGGGATTGAAGACGTATATAAACCGCCTTATTGTTGAGCCGGATGAGCAACTCATGATATTGGCAGGATATAAATCCGCAGATGAAGTCCCAGAAGTTATGGAATTTTTGAATGAAAAAGGGATAAACTTTTTCGGAGCTATTTATCCGGGGCTGCTGACAGGTAAAAATAACAAACCCCACGGATTTATTGTCGAAAGATTTAATCCTGTTTTTACTTCCCTCGTTCTTCCTCATATGATGAGATTCAATAAAGATCCCGCTTCGATGAAAGGATATACTGCTCTGGTGCTGGTTGACGGGTTATCTCCTCATATGAAAGCGCTCATTGATACGTTATTTAAGAAGATGGGCACATATGTGAACTATTTGGGCGGGGGAGCAGGCTTTTATGACATGAATCAGCGGCCATGTATCTTTGACAACAAAGGTATCTATCAGGATGTTCTCTATGTTTGCGTTATTCCGGAACCCTGCTTCTCCGGCGTAAAGCATGGCTGGAGGAAGCTGATGGGGCCGTTTTCGGTTGACAGATCAATAGACAACGTCTTAATATCCCTGGATGGAGATAATGCTTTTGAAGTATATAAAGAGGTTATCGAGGCTGAAGAACACATAACCTTGTTCAAAGAGGACTTTTTTGCCATAGCAAAAGATCATCCTTTCGGCATTGTCCAGGAGGACGGTTCGATAATAGTGAGAGATCCGATTGGTCTTAATGATAACTATGAAATAATATGTGTTGCAGATATTCCGGTTAACAGCCAGGTATATGTGCTGAAAGGCGATGTTGATTCACTTTTGAGTTCTTCTCTTGAAATAACGGAATACTGCACTGAAAATGCGCCGGATTATCATTTCCCGCTTCTTTTTAACTGTATTTCCAGGGCCATGTTCTTGGAAGACAAATTTGAAGAAGAGCTGGCAAACATCCAGAATAAACTTAAGCCAATAGTGCAGGGTGCCCTTTCAATAGGGGAAATAGCTTCCAAAAGAAATGGTGAAATCGTCATACATAATAAATCAACTGTACTGGGACTGATTAGAAAGTAATCCAGTGCTGATTTTCAGGGGTTGTCTCAAAATAATGGCTTTTTATTCTAAGCATTAAAATGGCCGAAGAGTCTTTAAAATGACAGATTGTTTTGAGACAATCCCTTTATCTAGACTCAAATAAGCTTATCATAATACAAAATATGTTATTCCAGGCCTTAAAACGGGCGAAGGCAGATCTTTTATTTACTTGTCGGTCAAATATCCTTTAGCGACAGCGTCATCTATAAGCCAGGATACAAATTCCCAAAGTCCGGGCGCACCTTCTTCTATTTGGCCGATGCGCTTAATCACCTGCTCTTTTTTTATATTATACTCCTGCCATGTTCCGCCTTTGTTGAGGTAATTAAGCAATACCGGCTGCAGTCTGTCCAATGCGGCAGCATATTTTGCCTCGGGAGTTTCCATTGCATCAAACTCTTCCCAGAGATTCCTTAACTCCGATGCCTGATCCTCCGGAAGCAATCCGAATATGCGATCGGCTGCTTTCTGTTCCCGTTCCTGTTTATCCAGGTTTCCTTTTGAATCGTAACAGAAGGTATCTCCGGCATCTATCTCAACAATATCATGAATTATACACATCTTTATCACTTTAAGAACATCAATTTTTTCCTTTGAGTATTCGCTTAAGAGAAAGGTCATTAAAGCCAAATGCCATGAATGTTCGGCATCGTTTTCCCTGCGGGAGCCATCGTGTATTTTTGACCTTCTGAAAATATTTTTAATTTTATCAGCCTCTACGATAAACTGTATTTGTTTTTTTAATCTTTCAGAAACCATTTCAAAACCATCCTTATCTTTTATGTGCATAGTGATATTATAGCACTAATGAAAGAAGATGCTATAACTACTTACACTTTTTGCTGTTAAGATTGAATTATCCGGTGTATGAGCTTATAATTAAATCTAATGTATCAGTAAATGCGAATCCATATCAAGGGGTGAAAGCTAAGCGCTGATACTTTTTATGTTGAAAATGAGGTAAAAAATAAGCCAAACCACCGGGGGGTTGGATTTTGGTTTGGCTCAAAAATGTTGCAGCATAAATAAATTAACGTCTTAATTTATTTATGCAATGTCTATAATAACTTATTCGGGATGAATGGTAAATGATTCCCCTAAAACAACCATTGATGACACAATGGGAAAACAGCATTATTAAACGATTTAACAGCAGTATAAAAAAGTGTTCGTCAAAATAAACGGGTTAAATATTACCCTTGTTGAAATATAAAGAATCGAGGAATTTATTATGGAAATTAATCACAGATTGCGTTTGAAAGATTCAAAGAGAATAGTTGTAAAAGTAGGTACGTCAACGTTGACCCATGAAAACGGCAAAATGAATTTCACCAGGATGGATCGCCTGGCGATGACGCTGTCTGAGCTGATGAACGAGGATAAGGAAATAATATTGGTGTCCTCCGGCGCCATTGGTGTCGGCATGGGGAAATTCAACCTGAAAAAACGACCGGAAGGCATGGGAATGAAACAGGCTCTGGCCGCTATCGGACAGTGCGAGTTAATGAACATATACAGCCGTCTTTTTGCTACATATAATCAGATGGTGGCTCAGATACTGCTGACGAAACCCGATATAAATGACGAGATAAGAAGGGAAAACGTCCTGAATACATTTAATCATCTACTGGAACTCGGTGTTATCCCGATAGTAAATGAAAATGACACTGTATCCGTAGATGAGATAAAAAGTCTTATGATGTTCGGAGATAATGATACTCTTTCTGCTGTTGTCACAAAACTGGTGGAAGCTGATTTACTGATTATCCTCTCGGATATTGACGGGCTTTATGATTCTAATCCCAGGGAAAACAAGGAAAGCCATCTTATTTCCGTTGTTGAAACCATTGATGATTTAATACGAAGCTGCGCAGGGGAAGCAGGTTCAAGACGGGGAACGGGAGGAATGGTAACCAAGCTTGATGCCGCTGAAATAGTAACCAATGCAGGAGCTGATATGGTGATAGCCAACGGAACAGATCCTACCATAATACAAAGAATTTTAAACGGTGAAGAAGTCGGAACTCTTTTTGTAAGAAAATCGCTGAAGGAACCTATATCGCTGAAGGAACCTATGCTGAAGGAACCTATATAATATTTATATTATAATATAATCAATATAAAAAATAAAAATTATAAATTAAGGGCAGATAATACGTTTATCTGCCCTTAAGCGTCATCGATTATTAACCATTCACTCTGTCTCTTAAAGACTTGCCGGCTTTAAAAACAGGAGCTTTTGACGCCGGAATATCGATAGTTTCTTTTGTCTGGGGATTGCGACCTTTTCTTGCGGCTCTGTTCTTTGTCTCGAATGTTCCAAAGCCTACAAGAACTACCTTTTGACCATTTGCCAAAGCTTCTTCGACAACATTTACAAAAGCATCAATAGCAGCTTCGCTATTCTTTTTTGTAAGGCCCGAACGCTGAGCTACAGCATTGATTAATTCGGCTTTATTCATTAGGTTTACCTCCTGCACAAGAATTTCGTCATTATTTTATACCGTGATATATACAAAGTCAAGTATTACAGCGGTTTTCCCATGCAAAGCACACTATTTGATTCCGGCCGTTAAAAAGTATATAATACTTCATGTGAAAGGGTTTGCAAACTACATATGGAGGAGTCCGGATGGCTGATCTCTATTTCTATGTTACCAGGGAAAAAGTTGAAGATATAGTGGATTGCGGTCTTAAATTGTCGGAATGGTATGACCGTGAATTAATGCTTCCCGGAATGAACGAAAAAAAGAAGGTTTTAACAGCTCTTCTTAATCCCAGGGATGATGCGGAGAAGCTGAAAAACACAAATTATCAGTGCCTTCGCTTGCAAGTGGAACTGGACTATTGCTGGGTTGCAGATGCTTCGCTATATAAAATAGGTCAGGAAGACTCCCGGACGATGGATTTGTATTATAATAATATCATCCCTTTAAGAAATTATTGTTTTGGTACATTCAGAAATCCCGAGGTACTTGTTACAAGCTCCGTTTTGCCCGAGTTTATTAAGGTTGCCGGGGAAGTTATGGATACACCCCTGCTGTATGAAAACTCCGAAAAATTGTACCTGGTAAATCTTCGCGAAAAGTATGAGGAGCTATACAACGATTCCGGGAATCACTTGTTGTATGCCTTTTTCACATATCTTGAATCAAAAGGCAAGGTTACGCGATATGAGGATAATGAGCATAAAAATGTAATATTCTTTTATACCGACAGTAAGGAATATACTGTATTAAGAATTCCTAAGGAGTGAATTGATTGTCTGATTGGGCTGACCCATCTGTTAAAATATTAAAGTATCTTAAAAAGGCAAAGGCTCAATTTGTTTCCGGAGAAGAACTGAGCGAATTGTTTGGAATGAGCAGAACAGCCATATGGAAACGTATGGAGTCAATAAAGGATGAAGGATTTAATATTGAAGCTGTTACAAAAAAAGGCTATCGGCTCATCATGGAAGAGACGGCCTGCGGCAAGAATGCTCCATATGGCAGATTGGCCGTTCAGAGTGAATTAACTGGTTCTGTTTTTGGACATAATCTTAAATTTTTTCAGGAAACGGATTCCACCAACCAGGTTCTAAAAAAAATGGCGGCACAGGACGCTCCTGAAGGCACTGTCGTAATATCCGACATGCAAAGCGAAGGCAGGGGAAGAAGAGGTAAAGCATGGTCGTCATCGCCGAATCTGGGAATATGGATGTCAATATTATTAAGACCGAATCTTCATCCTAGCTCGGTACAAACACTGACGCTCGCGGCATCGGTAGCCGTGATGCGGGCTTTGGAGCCTTTTAGAATTGAGGGCATCGGTATTAAGTGGCCAAATGACATTCTTATTAACGGGAAAAAAGTCTGCGGGATCCTGACCGAACTTTCTGCGGAAGCAGAAAAGGTTGACTGGGTTATAATCGGGATAGGCCTTAATGTAAACCACTCAGAGTCGGATTTCCCGGATGACATTCGTTCTCTGGCCACATCACTCAGGATGAATGTAAACAATGAAACTTTGCTGGACCGCAGTGTAATAGCGGCGGACATAATAGACGAGATGGAGAAGGTATACCGGTGTTTTATCGAAAGAGGCCTAGCCTGGGTTGTCCGGGAGTGGAAAAAGTATAATATCACGCTGGGAAAGCGGATAAAGATTATCAATCAACAAGGTGAAGCCAATGCCGAAGCAATTGATGTGACAGAAGAAGGCAGGCTTATTGTAAAAGATGAGAACGGAAAGGAGCATGAACTGTATTCAGGGGAGATTTCCATCAGGGAAACTTAAGAGGTAAAAATGCGATATTTTAATTTTTTAACGTAAGGGTTAAAATGTGTAATGACGGTTGGGAATTATAACGGAGGTTTTTATGGATCAAAACGCAAATAATCAACAAAAAGAAAAACTAGACTTACAGAATAATAATGCAAAGGCAAATCAAGAATATATGAAAGGACGGGAGAACATAAAATCTATGACAAAGGGCAAGGAACAAAAATCAACAGAGAAACAACACTCAAAGCATTCAAAATCTCACCAGAACAAGTCTTATAAATCCAATCTGGGAATTGCTTCAAGCAAAAGTTCCCGGTATGGACGAAATGCGACCAGAAGCACCAATCCCAGCGAGATCCTGGCTAAAAGCATTACAACCAAACGCATTGAAACAATTGAAGACATACAGGCCGATATCGAAAGGATTGACAAGGAAATTCAATTTGAAATTAAGCAGATAAAAGCCATAAAGCTGGGCATTTAAAGGGGAAGAAAGTATGCTGCTGGCCATTGATGTAGGCAATACCATAAGCTCAATAGGTGTTTATCAGGGAGATACTCTTTTAGGCAACTGGAGTGTTTCTACAACAAGGGAACGCACCTCGGATGAAACCGGCATGCTTCTGATATCAATATTGAAATATGCCGGTATAAACGCGTCGTCAATAGACGGTGCCATTATATGTTCCGTTGTTCCGCCTGCCTTGCATTCTGTCATTGATGCCATAAAAAAATATTTTGGAATAGATCCGCTTGTTGTGGAACCCGGGGTCAAAACCGGGATTAATATTAAATATGAGAATCCGCGTGAGGTGGGGACCGATAAAATAGTAAATGCGGTGGGTGCTCTGAAGCTATACGGCGGTCCTGTTATTATTGTGGATTTTGGTACTGCGACAACCTTCTGCGCAATAAGCCGCAAAGGGGATTATTTGGGAGGTATAATCTGCCCCGGTATTAAAATCTCGGCTGAAGCTCTTTTCAATAAAGCTTCCATGCTTCCCCGCATAGAAATAACCAAACCTAAACATATTATTGGAAGGACTACGGTTAACAGTATGCAATCCGGGATATATTACGGGTTTGTTGGTCAGACGGATTATATAGTCAGCTTAATGAAGAAAGAAATGAAGGAGGATAATATCAAGGTTGTCGCTACGGGAGGCATGGCAAATCTTATTGCATCGGAATCAACTATGATTGATGAGGTAAATACCCTGTTGACCCTGGAAGGGTTAAAGGTTATCTACCAGATGAATTCTATAGTTTAATCCGAAAAATAACAAAATAATGAGAAATCGGGAATAACATCGAGTTTGAAAGAGATGTTCTGAATTATTGCTTATTATTTTTAAATTATCAGGCAATATCATCCATACTTCTCATTTGATTATAACAAAGAAATTGTTTAAGATTGTATTAGCACTCATTTAAAGTGAGTGCTAACAAGAAAATAACCCGTGATCGGGAATAAATAAGGAGGTTTACCTATGAATATTAAGCCACTGGCAGACAGAGTTGTTATTAAAATGCTGGAAGCCGAGGAAACTACCAAGAGCGGAATAGTACTTCCCGGCACAGCAAAAGAGAAACCGCAGGTTGCAGAAGTAATTGCTGTGGGACCCGGAACAAAGGATGTGAAGATGGAAGTTAAAGTAGGGGATAAGGTGCTTATCAGTAAATATGCCGGTACCGAAGTAAAATTGGACGGCAATGAGTATACAATTGTTAAGCAGAATGATATCCTTGCAATAGTTGAGTAATAGGAGGTAGAAGAAATGGCTAAAGACATTAAGTTTGGCGAAGACGCCAGGAGGGCCCTGGAAGCGGGTGTAAACAAGTTAGCTAATACAGTAAAGATTACTTTAGGTCCTAAAGGAAGAAATGTTGTTCTTGATAAGAAATTCGGATCTCCCCTTATCACCAATGACGGTGTTACTATAGCAAAAGAAATTGAGCTGGAAGATCCGTTTGAAAACATGGGTGCCCAGCTTGTTAAAGAAGTAGCTACAAAGACCAATGACGTAGCCGGTGACGGTACGACAACAGCCACAGTGCTCGCTCAGGCAATTATTCGTGAGGGTCTTAAGAATGTTGCAGCCGGAGCAAATCCCATGATTCTCAAGAAGGGCATTCAAAAGGCCGTTGATGCCGCTGTCGAGGGATTGTCCGAGATAGCTCAGAAGGTAAAAGGCAAGGAAGATATCGCCCGTGTTGCTTCGGTTTCATCCAATGATGAGGAAATCGGTAAATTAATTGCAGATGCCATGGAAAAAGTGACCAATGACGGAGTTATAACCGTTGAGGAATCCAAGACCATGGGCACAAACCTTGAACTGGTTGAAGGCATGCAGTTTGATCGCGGTTATGTATCCGGATACATGGTTACCGATACGGATAAAATGGAAGCAGTCCTGGAAGATCCATACCTGCTTATTACAGATAAGAAAATTTCAAATATCCAGGAATTATTGCCTATTCTTGAACAAATTGTTCAGCAGGGCAAGAAACTTGTTATCATTGCAGAAGATGTTGAGGGTGAAGCTCTTGCAACATTAATCGTTAACAAACTGCGCGGAACCTTTACCTGTGTAGCAGTAAAAGCTCCGGGCTTCGGTGACAGAAGAAAGGAAATGTTGAGAGATATTGCAATTCTGACCGGTGGTCAGGTAATCACCGAAGAACTCGGATTGGATCTTAAGGAAACAAAACTGGATCAATTAGGCCGTGCAGAAAAAGTTATCGTTCAGAAAGAGAATACGATTATTGTCGGCGGACGCGGCGATGAAAAAGCTATCCGTGACAGAATCAACTCCATTAAAGTCCAAATTGAAGAGACTACCTCTGATTTCGACAAGGAGAAGCTCCAGGAAAGACTTGCCAAGCTTTCGGGCGGCGTAGCCGTTATCCAGGTTGGTGCCGCAACCGAGACAGAAATGAAGGAAAAGAAACTCCGTATTGAAGACGCCCTGGCAGCAACCCGTGCAGCTGTTGAAGAAGGTATTGTTTCCGGCGGCGGAATAGCATTTGTAAATGTTATTCCAAGGGTTAAGAAAGTTGTGGATGAACTCCACGGAGATGAGAAAACAGGTGCAATGATAATTGCGAAAGCATTGGAAGAGCCAATAAGACAAATTGCTGCCAATGCCGGCCTTGAAGGTTCCGTTATTTTCGACAAGGTTCTCAACAGCGAACCTGGTATAGGCTATGATGTAACCAGCGAGAAATATGTTAATATGATTGAAGCCGGTATTGTTGATCCGAAGAAGGTAACACGTTCGGCTCTGCAGAATGCTGCATCCATAGCAGCAATGGTTCTGACAACCGAGAGCCTTGTAGCAGATAAGCCTGAAAAACAGGATCCCGCAGCTGCAGCAGCTATGGGCGGCGGAATGGGCGGCATGATGTAATGCTATAAGGTGAAATATTCATATTTTAAATAAAGACCTCTTAAGGGGCTGGTGGCAGGATGAATTGTCCTGCCAACGGCTCCTTTTTACATATGATAAGAATTTACATATGATAAGAATAATGTGAACAAACATGTCATCCTGTGCGTACATATAAATAATGCACAAAAAAAAATACATAGGATTGACAAAATTTTGACAATGTACTCATATATTTTACCAGTTAATATTGTTAAAATAATAACGAAGATAATAAATGAATAGCCAAGTAAGACAGACAAATTTTTTTATCTTTATTCGTTAAATTATTAACAATATAACTTTAATAGTATGCCACGGCTGACAGGCTGCACTAAAAAGGAGACTTAACAGGGATAATTCAGCAAGAAGGAGAGATGAGCATGAACAGGAATAAAATCAGGGAACCTATTGACAATGTGGAAAAACTGGAAAAGGCACTGGTAAGGCTTAGAGAAGCCCAGAAGGTATACTCGACCTATTCCCAGGAGCAGGTGGATAAAATATTTCTGGCGGCCGCATCAGCTGCCAATAAGGCCAGGATTACCCTTGCAAAAATGGCGGTTGAAGAAACAGGAATGGGTGTTGTTGAGGACAAGGTCATAAAAAACCATTATGCCTCAGAGTATATATATAACGCTTACAAAAACGTTAAAACATGCGGCGTCATTGAGGAAGACAAGGCTTTTGGCATTAAAAAAATAGCAGAGCCTGTGGGTGTTATAGCCGCAGTTATTCCTACTACCAACCCCACATCAACAGCCATCTTTAAGGCACTTATAGCCCTTAAGACAAGAAACGGCATTATGATAAGTCCTCACCCAAGGGCAAAAAAATGTACTGCCGAAGCGTCGAGGATCATTTTGGAAGCTGCCGTCGAAGCAGGTGCTCCTGAAGGTATTATCGACTGGATAGATGTCCCTTCGTTGGAAATGACAAACCTGGTCATGAAGGAAGCTGATCTTATACTGGCCACCGGTGGTCCCGGAATGGTCACTGCCGCTTATTCCAGCGGTAAACCCGCCATCGGTGTGGGTCCCGGAAATACGCCCGCCATTATAGATGATTCAGCCGACATTCTTCTTGCCGTCAACTCAATTATTCATTCCAAAACCTTTGACAACGGAATGATCTGCGCTTCCGAGCAATCTGTTATCGTACTGGAAAAGATATATGACAAGGTAAAAGAAGAGTTTAAAAAAAGAGGCTGCTGGTTCTTAAGCGAAACGGAACTTGACAAGGTAAGAAAGACCATAATTATAAACGGGGCGTTAAATGCCAAAATTGTAGGACAGCCGGCGTATAAAATAGCGGAACTGTCAGGATTCACCGTTCCCAGGAACACGAAGATCCTGATAGGCGAAGTGGAAAGCGTAGATCTTACCGAGGAATTTGCTCATGAAAAACTGTCTCCCGTCCTTGCCATGTATAAGGTAAAAACCTTTGCTGAAGCACTGGACAAAGCCGAGCATCTGATAGCCGACGGCGGGTATGGTCATACGGCATCTGTTTATCTGGATCCGATAACCCAGAAGGCAAAGTATGATGAATTCACAGAAAGAATGAAGACCTGCAGAATTCTGCTGAATACACCTTCATCCCACGGCGGCATCGGCGATTTGTATAACTTTAAGCTGGCTCCGTCATTGACCCTGGGATGCGGTTCATGGGGAGGAAACAGTGTATCGGATAATGTCGGCGTAAAACATCTTCTGAATATTAAAACGGTAGCTGAGAGGAGAGAGAATATGCTGTGGTTCAGGGCGCCGGAAAAGGTATATATAAAAAGAGGCTGTCTGCCTGTTGCTCTTGACGAGCTTAAAACCGTTATGGGCAGGAAGAAGGTATTCATTGTAACCGATAATTTCCTCTACAACAACGGTTATACAAAGCCGGTTACTGATAAACTGGATGAGATGGGCATTAAACATATAACATTCTATGATGTTGCTCCCGATCCGTCCTTAGCCTGCGCTAAAGAAGGCACAAAACTGATGAGGTCATTTGAGCCCGATTGCATAATTGCGGTGGGCGGCGGTTCGGCAATGGATGCGGCCAAAATAATGTGGGTTATGTACGAGCATCCGGAAGCTGATTTTATGGATATGGCAATGCGCTTCGCAGATATAAGAAAACGAGTTTATACGTTTCCCAAAATGGGCGAGAAGGCATACTTTATAGCAATACCCACCACCGCCGGGACAGGCAGCGAGGTTACTCCTTTTGCCGTAATTACCGACGAGACTACGGGAGTGAAATATCCTTTGGCCGATTACGAGCTGATGCCGGATATGGCTATTATTGATGCTGATATGATGATGAACGCGCCCAAAGGATTGACCGCGGCATCCGGAATTGACGCTTTAACCCATGCCCTGGAAGCATATGCATCTGTAATGGCTACAGAATATACTGACAGTCTTGCTTTGGGAGCTTTGAAAATAATATTCGAATACCTGCCAAGAGCTTATGAAAACGGGGCAAATGATCCTGTAGCCAGAGAGAAGATGGCCAATGCGGCTACCATGGCCGGAATGGCATTTGCCAACGCATTTTTGGGAGTATGTCACTCGATGGCTCATAAACTCGGAGCATTCCATCACCTGCCTCACGGCATAGCCAATGCGCTGCTTATAAACGAGGTCATTAAGTTTAACGCAGTTGATGCTCCCACAAAAATGGGTACATTTCCCCAGTATGATCACCCGCATGCCATTTCCAGGTATGCCGAAATTGCCGATTATATAGGTGTAAAAGGCAAAACGGCTGAAGAAAAAGTTGAAAACCTGATTAAATATATTGATGAACTTAAAGAAAAAGTTGGTATTAAAAAGACTATAAGGGACTATGGCATAGACGAGAAAGCATTTTTGGATTCCCTGGACGAGATGGTGGAGCAGGCCTTTGACGATCAGTGCACAGGAGCCAACCCGCGTTATCCGCTTATGAGCGAGATCAAGCAAATGTATCTTAACGCTTATTACGGAACCAATCAGAAAGTATAGGAGGGAAAAGCCATGAAACTGGATAAAATAATTGCCGTGAGGGCAGATAAAACCGTTTATCGGGACGGGAACCTTGCCATCAAGGTGTTCGATGAAGGATATTCGAAAGCCAATATCCTTAATGAGGCCCTTAACCATGCAAGGGTTGAGGAAACTGAACTCCATATTCCCAAACTGATTGAGGTAGGAATGATTGAAGGGAAATGGGCAATTGTAACCGAATTTATTGAAGGTGTAACCCTGGCGCAACTGATGGAGGAGAATCCTGAAAAATATGACGAATACCTGGAGCTTTTTGTTGATTTACAAATGACTGTTCATGCCCAAAAAGTGCCCCTCCTGAACAAACTTAAGGATAAGATGCACAGAAAAATATCTGAGACCGGTTTGGATGCCACCACCCGTTATGAGCTGCATACTCGCCTGGAGGCCATGCCTAACCACAAGAAAGTTTGTCACGGCGACTTTAATCCTACAAATATAATCATTAACAATGAAGGGATCCCATATATTCTGGACTGGTCCCATGCCACCCAGGGAAACGCCAGCGCTGATGTGGCGAGGACCTATCTGTTGTTCTGCCTTGCAGGCAACACGAAAACTGCCGATAAATATCTGAATCTGTTTTGCAAGAAGAGTGATACCGCAAGGCAGTATGTACAAAAATGGCTGCCCATCGTCGCCGCATCCCAGTCTGTCAAAGGGAAACCCGAGGAAAGAGAATTTCTGCTTCGCTGGGTGGACGTTGTTGATTATGAATAGCATTATCCTTCCTGATTAAAGAATTATTGATCTGTTAACCGACTGTTCAGAGGTTGTCTCAAAACAGTGAGTATGTTATTGTGTTTTGAGACAGCCCTTTTTTTTGTAACGGGTAAAGTTAGAAGAAGTCATTGTTATCATAATTATTTATACTGAATTCAGGAAACAGACTAGGCTGCCAGGTATATCCGTCGGAATCATTGAGAAGATTAAGAAAGAACTGATGAACTGTTGAAATCGAGAGAAATATATAATATAGTGAACGGGATGCATAACATGTCGAAACATTAGGAGTAATAGTTTTATGGATCATTATTACAGCGAAAAACCGAAATCTGAAATTGCAGAACATAGATTCAGGTATGAAATTAAAGGAATAGAGCTTGAGTTTATATCGGTCAGCGGAGTTTTTGGCTTCAGTCAGAAGATAGACAAAGCAACCCGGCTTTTGATCGAGAATTACAGGCCTTCAGGCGCGGGAAATTTTGTTCTGGATATGGGCTGTGGATTCGGACCAATTTCTTTATATGTCAAATCAAGATATCCGCATCTCCAGGTTACGGCTGCAGATATTAACGAACGCGCGGTTTTCTATACAGAAAAGAACGCCCAGTTGAATAATCTGGGCATCGAAGTTATGAAAAGCGATCTTTATTCGCAGCTTGAAGGAAGACTGTTCGGGGACATACTTTCCAATCCTCCCTTAGCGGCAGGAAAAGCATTGAATACGCGCCTGATACATGATGCCAAAAATCATTTGCTGAAGAATGGCGCCCTTTGGCTTGTTGCATACCATAATAAGGGCGGAGAAACCCTGAAGCGTATCATGAATGAGGCATTCGGAAATGTGGAGGATATTGAGAAAAAGGGCGGTATCCGGGTTTACAGATCAGTGTGGAATGGCTCGGAATAAAAATTAATGGAATAATCGGTTCGATTGAGAAACCAAATGCCTCTCTATACTTTGTTAAGGGGGATTTACTTTTTCAAATGAGGGACGATATAATCGTGTACTCCGTGAAAAAAGTACGCTTGACAAGTTTCAAGCGGCGGTGTTACAATAGTTGAGCGTGCGAACATGGTAGTTTGCATGTTTTTGTGTTGTGTAAATAATCAGGGAACTATAAGGTCCGGAGGATTTACAGTGATTGAGTTGCTTAAAAAAAAGGAAAAAGTAGTAGGTTTGAAACAAACTAAAAAAGCGGCTGAACAAGACAGGCTGGAAATGGTTTTTGTTGCTTCAGACGCGGATCGGAGAATAGTTGAGCCGATCATCAAGTTATGTGAAAGCAAGGGAATAAAAGTAAATACCGAAAACACAATGAAACAGTTGGGAAAGGCGGCAGGCATCGATGTCGGGGCTGCCATCGCAGGTATATTACGTTCATGAAATTAACGTAAAAGCGTTAATTATAAAATGTTGACAATATTGACAAGGAGGTGAAATCAAGGATGCCAACCTTTAATCAGTTGGTTAGAAAGAGCAGAAAAAAAGTATTGTACAAATCACATTCGCCGGCTTTACAGATTAGTATGAATACTCTGAAAAAGAAAGCCATTGATTTGAGCTCTCCCCAAAAGAGAGGTGTTTGTACAGTAGTTAAAACTGTTACTCCCAAAAAACCAAACTCAGCTCTTCGTAAGGTTGCAAGGGTTCGCCTGACCAACGGTATTGAAGTAACCGCATATATTCCGGGTATCGGGCACAATCTGCAGGAACACAGTGTTGTTCTTATAAGAGGCGGACGTGTAAAGGATCTGCCGGGTGTAAGATATCATATCATTCGCGGTACTTTGGATACAGCAGGTGTTGCCAATCGCATGCAGGGAAGATCCAAGTATGGCGCAAAACGCGCTAAGAAAAAGTAGAATCTTTTAATCCGGGATGCTACTTGAAAAGTTAAATTTTATGCAGGACTAATCAACGTGCAAGACGTTTTCAATATATAGTTTTTGATGCGTTTCGCACTGACGGACTTTGTTTTACAAGTTCGAGTACCTGTGATACCGGGTTATATGCCCGCAGTTATCATGCAAAGGAGGGAAGAAAAGTGCCAAGAAGAGGACATGTTCCAAAAAGAGATGTTCTGCCTGATCCGATATATAATGATAAGATCGTTTCGAAGCTTATCAACCAGATCATGCTAGACGGCAAGAAGGGTGTTGCACAGAAAATATGTTATGGCGCCTTTGATATAATCAGGGAGAAAACCGGAAAGAACCCCCTTGAAGTTTTTGAAGAGGCCTTGAATAACATTATGCCCGTGCTGGAGGTCAAAGCCAGGAGAGTAGGCGGTGCAACCTATCAGGTTCCTATGGAAGTAAGGCCTGAAAGAAGACAGACTCTTGGTTTGCGTTGGCTTGTAGGTTTTGCGAGAAAAAGAAGCGAACGCACCATGAAGGAAAGACTTGCCGGAGAAATATTGGACGCAACCAACAATCTGGGTGGAGCCGTTAAGAAAAAGGACGACACTCATAAGATGGCAGAAGCCAATAAAGCATTTGCTCATTACAGGTGGTAATTTAAAAAATAAATGCAGCAAACATCGTACTACTACATCGGAAGGAGGGTATCGATGCCCAGAGAATACAGCTTGGAAAACACACGCAACATCGGTATTATGGCACACATCGACGCAGGGAAAACCACCACCACTGAAAGAATTTTGTTTTATACCGGACGTACACATAAACTCGGCGAAACCCATGAAGGTTCAGCTACTATGGACTGGATGGAGCAGGAGCAGGAAAGAGGGATCACAATAACCTCTGCCGCTACTACTGCTTATTGGAAAAATTGCCGTATAAACATTATTGATACACCCGGACATGTTGACTTTACAGTAGAGGTCGAACGTTCTTTACGCGTGCTTGACGGATCGGTTACACTGTTTTGCGCCAAAGGCGGTGTGGAGCCTCAAACAGAAACTGTCTGGAGACAGGCTGACAAATACGGGGTACCGCGAATTGCTTATGTAAATAAAATGGATATAATGGGCGCAGACTTTTTTAACTGCGTTCAGATGATGAAGGACAGATTACACGCAAATGCAGTGCCTATCCAGCTTCCTATAGGAAAAGAAGAACATTTTGAAGGTATTATCGACCTTGTAAAGAACAAAGCATATTATTATCGGGACGATCTGGGAAGGCAGATTGATGAAACAGATATTCCCGATGATATGAAGGAGCTTGTTGAAGAGTACAGGTTTAAAATGGTGGAAGCCATTGCCGAGCTTGACGAGGAACTCCTCATTAAGTACCTTGACGGGGAAGAACTTACCGAAGACGAGCTGAAAGCCGGTATCAGAAAGGCCACCGTTGCCACAAAGATTATTCCGGTCACATGCGGATCTTCTTACAGAAACAAGGGCGTACAAAAGCTTTTGGACTGCGTGGTGGATTATCTGCCGTCACCTATTGATATACCGCATATCAGGGGTACTGTACCGGACAGCGGCATGGAAGAAGAAAGACCTTCGTCTGACGATGCTCCGTTTTCAGCGTTGGCATTTAAGATCATGACTGACCCATACGTTGGGAAGCTTACATTCTTCAGGGTATATTCGGGAACATTGAAATCCGGTTCTTATACTCTTAATTCTACAAAGAACAAACGAGAAAGAATTGGCCGTATCCTGATGATGCACGCGAATGATCGTACCGACGTGGACATGGTTTACTCAGGAGATATCGCTGCCGCTGTAGGTCTGAAAAATACCACAACCGGCGATACTTTGTGTGATGAAAACCACCCGATAATCCTGGAATCCATGGAATTCCCGGAACCGGTTATCAATGTTGCTATTGAACCTAAGACAAAAGCCGGACAGGAAAAAATGGGTATTGCTTTGCAGAAACTTGCCGAAGAGGATCCGACATTCAAAGTATACACTAACCAGGAAACCGGACAGACTATTATAGCCGGAATGGGAGAGCTTCATCTTGAAATCATAGTTGATCGCCTTTTGAGAGAGTTCAAAGTCGAGGCAACTGTCGGTAAGCCCCAGGTTTCATATAAGGAAACCATCCGCAAGACTGTTAAGGCTGAAGGCAAGTTCGTACGGCAATCCGGCGGTAAAGGCCAATATGGTCATTGCGTTATTGAGATCGAACCGCTTGAACCAGGAAAAGGTTATGAGTTTGTCAATAAGATTGTCGGCGGAGCGATTCCGAAGGAATATATCCCGGCAATAGACAACGGTATCCGCGATGCTATGAACAGCGGTGTGATTGCCGGTTACCAGGTCCTCGATGTCAGGGTAACTCTTTTGGATGGTTCATACCATGAGGTCGACTCATCGGAAATGGCATTTAAGGTTGCCGGATCGATGGCGTTTAAGGAAGCTATGAGGAAAGCCGATCCTGTATTGCTGGAACCTATCATGAAGGTAGACGTAACAACGCCGGACGAATATACCGGTGATGTTATAGGAGATCTTAACTCCCGTCGGGCCAAGATTGAAGGTATGGAGGTTATTGCAGGAGCACAAAATATTCATGCGTTTGTTCCTCTCTCCGAGATGTTCGGATATGCTACCGATCTGCGTTCCCGCACACAAGGACGCGCTGTATACACAATGCAGCCATCCCATTATGAACCTGTTCCTAAGAATATGCAGGAACAAATAGCCGAGGGAAGAAATCCCGGGGCATAATACTGAAACTGTTGAAACTATTGATTTTACAAATTAATAATTATATAATTTTGAATCATCAGTGATTCAAATGAAGGAGGTTTATTCCAAATGGCAAAGGCTAAATTTGAACGTACAAAGCCACATGTAAACATTGGCACAATCGGTCACGTTGACCATGGTAAGACTACTCTTACCGCTGCTATCACCAAGGTTCTTGCTTTAGGTAATCCTAACATTCAGGTTAAGGACTATGCACAAATTGACGCTGCTCCTGAGGAAAAAGAAAGAGGCATTACTATCAATACAGCACATGTTGAGTACGAGACAGCTAACCGTCACTATGCTCATGTTGACTGTCCTGGTCACGCTGACTATGTTAAGAATATGATCACTGGTGCAGCGCAGATGGATGGAGCTATTCTCGTTGTTTCGGCTGCTGACGGTCCTATGCCTCAGACCCGCGAACATATTCTTCTTTCTCGTCAGGTTGGCGTTCCAAGTATCGTTGTTTTCCTTAATAAATGCGATATGGTTGACGACGAAGAGCTGATCGAGTTGGTAGAAATGGAGCTCAGAGAGTTGCTTAACGAGTACGAATTCCCTGGAGACGAAATACCCTTTGTCAGAGGTTCGGCATTGAATGCTCTCGAAAGCGATTCCAAAGATCCAAACGCTCCTGAGTATGCTTGTATTCATGAGCTTATGAAAGCTGTAGACGAATATATTCCGACACCGGCACGTCCTACAGATCTTCCTTTCTTAATGCCAGTTGAGGACGTTTTCACCATCACCGGTCGTGGAACCGTTGCTACAGGTAGGGTAGAGAGAGGAACCCTTAAAGTCGGCGACGAAGTTGAAATCGTTGGTTTGACAGACGAATCCAGGAAGACAGTTGTAACCGGTGTTGAAATGTTCCGTAAGATCCTCGATCAGGCTGTTGCAGGCGATAACATCGGTGCGCTTCTCCGTGGTATTCAGAGAACTGAAATCGAGAGAGGACAAGTTCTTGCTAAACCCGGTTCAATTACACCTCATACAAAGTTTACCGCACAGGTTTACGTTCTGACAGCTTCTGAAGGCGGACGTTCCAAGCCCTTCTTCTCAGGATACAGACCTCAGTTCTATTTCAGAACCACAGACGTTACAGGAAACATCAAACTTCCTGAGGGCGTTGAAATGTGCATGCCTGGTGACCACGTTACAATGGAAATTGAGCTTATTACTCCTATCGCTCTTGAAAAAGGTCTCAGACTTGCTATCCGTGAAGGCGGCAGAACCGTTGGTTCAGGTGCTGTTGTAGATATTATAGAATAATATTTTTGAATAGTTCTGCTTCAATTATTGTTGGGTTGAACGAAGAAAAATGAAATAGCTTTATGATATCGGCAGATAATCGTTTAAGATTGTCTGCCGGTTTTTTAATAATATAACTGTTTTAAGCCATGGCATGGAGTATTCGATTGCGATATCATTCAAAGTCCTTGATTCCAAATGCATATCTTTAAAGAACATTGATCGTTAATTAATTCCTGTAAAAAAAAGATTAAGTCTATATAATGGTGTAAAAAGGAGTTGAGCCAAAGCTCATACCT
>ERZ773359.2119-NODE-2119-length-25849-cov-5.208110_pt1 | contig 25849 bp, 22 predicted proteins | sample MGYA00374955_ERZ773359 | MGnify/ENA primary metagenome ERZ773359 (study PRJEB29098, sample SAMN04486028) | biogas fermenter metagenome | study: EMG produced TPA metagenomics assembly of the Biogas fermentation microbial communities from Germany - Plant 4 DNA1...
ACATTTACAGAAAATTTGTATGAATGAAAGTTGCCAACGTTTACTTGACAGTAACGTTTTACAACTTAATATTGACACTTTAATATTATTAGATTATACTATATTATGATTCAAAAATTGACAAAGATTATGATGGGAAGAGTAGATTAGGAAGGTAGTTTAAGAGAGTCGGGGATGGTGGGAGCCCGATACGATAGCCTAATTGAAGAACATCCCGGAATTTCTAACCGAAATCTTAGCAGAGAGTAGGCTTAGACGCAGCCAAAGCGTTAAAATTGGGCGATATCGAATATTATCGATAATTATATTGATTAATATTCCGTATCGGCAGAGTGAACCATGTGTTAATTTGGGTGGTACCGCGGAAGTATACCTTTCGTCCCTATCTAAGGGATGAAAGGTTTTTTTATTAGTACAATAATTAGGAGTTGGAGGATGAATATGGGCAAAGTTACTTTCATTAAACCAAAACAATATAAACCTATGAAAAATATCAGAGCAACTCAAATTGCCATAAAAAGAATTAAAGATTATTTTGAGAGAAGATTGGCAGAGGAGTTGAATCTTACCAGAGTTTCTGCTCCATTATTTGTTGAAGCAGACAAAGGTATAAATGATAATTTAAATGGGGTTGAAAGACCTGTATCTTTTGATTTAAAAGCTATGAATGGCAAAAATATAGAAATAGTTCAATCTCTGGCAAAATGGAAAAGGATTGCTCTGAAAAAATATGGTTTTAAACCCGATGAAGGATTATATACAGATATGAATGCCATAAGAAGAGATGAGGATTTGGATAATATACATTCCATTTATGTAGACCAATGGGACTGGGAAAAAGTTATTACAGAAGAGGATAGAAATATAGAATATTTGAAAAAAACTGTTAAAAGCATATATAAGGTTTTTAAGGATACGGAAACGTATCTAATGAGGCTGTATTCAGACTATGAGCCATATCTCCCTGATGAAATATGTTTTATTACTTCTCAGGAATTGGAGGATATGTATCCGGATAAAAGCCCGAAAGAGAGAGAGCATGCCATAGCAAAGGAGAAAGGTGCTGTATTTATTATAGGAATAGGTGGAAAGCTTAAATCCGGAGAAAGACATGATGGAAGAGCACCAGATTATGACGATTGGGAATTAAATGGAGATATAATATTTTGGTATCCTGTTTTAAATATAGCTTTGGAGTTGTCCTCCATGGGAATCAGGGTTGACAAGAATGTGCTGTTGAAACAATTGAAACTTGCTGGTTGTGAGGAAAGACTTGAATTTGAATACCATAAATTGCTTATGGAGGATAAACTGCCATTGACAATTGGTGGCGGCATTGGCCAATCTAGAATATGCATGTTCTTCCTCCGTAAAGCGCATATTGGGGAGATTCAGGCGTCAGTATGGCCTAGGGAAATGATTGAGATTTGCAAAGCTTATGATATTGCGCTGCTGTAAATCAGTTGCGTTGCCTAGGGGATTTCTCTGGGGTCTTTATTTGAAACCACTAAAAACACTAAAGGACACAGTTTTTTTGTTTGATGCTTAGATACTATAGCAAATAAGAATAAGCATATGTGCAGTTCACAGTTCACTTGCACATATGCTTATTCTTTAGCTACTGTAGCGATTACAGTCAATATAAGTAATATATAATATCGCATAAGTTATTAACTTTGGTGACTCTAATGCTCATCTAAAATAGAATTCTAACGGCGCAAAACGGGCATCCATGCCCTACGCTTCGCTAATTGCGCCTAGCGCCACCTCCATGTGGCGCTCACGAATTCTCTATATTTTAGATTTCGCAAAGAGTCACTAACAAAGTTAATTAAAATGCTCTATTATATATTACTTATATTTTACTGTATCTTAGAAAGCTACAGCGTGTGCATATTAGATATGTGCTAAGGATATATTGTGAGTTCAAGCTATAGAACTGGCCAAAGCGAGCTTCTATAGCTGAAGCACATATCTAATATTCAGACTATATATTGTGCATATGCATATTCTATTATTATATAGCCTTCTTAGATTAGCCATAAAGACCCTAAAGGAATACCTTAATATAAAAGACCATAGGCTCGAGACCAGCGACTAGAGGCCGACTTTATAGGAATCCCCTATGCAGCGCAACTAATATTGCACATATGCTTATTTTTCAGATACAGTAACTTTCTTAGATATAATAATTGATATCCTGAGCAGCTAAATAAAAACCTAATACCCAAGAGGATTATCCTGACTACTCGTAGCCTGTAGCCCGTAGCACGCAGCAAAACAGAATTAGAGTCACCAGAGTTAGTATTCTATTGCGATATTATATTTTGCTTTGATTAGCTATATACGGTTATAGCAGTTATATTGTTTCCGGCGCCTCATAGCTAACCCCAAAGGTTTCAACTGTAACTTTTTTCATTCTTTGGTCATCAAGAGGCTTATTTCTGAAATCTGTAGGGGTATTGACAATCTCATCAGCAGCTTCCATTCCTTCTATGACTTTACCAAAAGCAGCATAATCTCCATCCAAATGAGGAGCTGCTTCCACCATTATAAAAAACTGAGAACCTGCAGAATCAGGGTTCATAGCTCGAGCCATAGATATAACACCCCTGTCATGCTTCAAATCGTTCTTGAATCCATTAGATGTAAATTCTCCTTTTATTGAATAACCAGGTCCACCTGTTCCCACACCCTGAGGGCATCCTCCCTGAATCATAAAACCGGGGATAACTCTATGAAAGATTAATCCGTCATAGAAACCTTTGCTTATAAGAGATATAAAGTTTCTAACAGTATTTGGGGCAATATCAGGATAAAGCTCAACTTTTATCTCTTTACCATTTTCCATCTCGATATAAACTATTGGATTATTGGCCATGTAAAAACTTCCTTTCTTATGTAGAATCATAAGCTTATTCTATAATATATTAAGTAGAATGTAAAATATATTATGGGCTATAAAAATAATAATATATAATAATATATAAGTATTGAGACGATTTTAAAATTTAGCAAGGAGAATTATAAAAGATGGTTATGAAATGGGATGACAAAAGATATTATAGTCTGAATTATTTTCTAAGACAGAAATTTGGAGAAAAAGTCATGAAAATATCTCTTGATGCAGGCTTTACCTGTCCAAACAGAGATGGCAATAAATCCATAGGAGGCTGTATATTCTGCAGCCCCAGAGGTTCAGGAGACTTTACAATGATGAGCCAAGATATATCAAAGCAGTTTGAAGAAGCCAAGGAAATGATGAGAAAAAAGTGGAAAAGAGGTAAATACATAGGCTATTTTCAAGCTTATACAAACACCTATGCTCCCGTAGAAGTATTGAGAGAGAAATATTATACAATTTTGAATAAAGAAAATGTGGTAGGGTTGGCTATAGCTACAAGGCCTGATTGCTTGCCTGCAGATGTGCTGGATCTTTTAGAGGAGATAAATAATAAAACATATCTATGGGTAGAACTGGGCTTGCAAACCACTAATGAAGAAACTGCAAAGCTGATAAACAGGGGCTATCCGTTAAGCGACTACATAACTGCGGTGAAAGAACTAAAAAGGAGAAACATAGATGTTGTTACCCATTGTATATTAGGACTGCCAGGAGAAACTAAGGAGGATATGCTTCAGACCATTGATTATGTAGCAGACACAAATACTCAAGGTATTAAACTTCATCTTCTCCATTTGATGAAAGATACACCTATGATGAAACTCTATGAGGAAGGTAAGCTGAGGTTTATGGGAAAAGATGAATATGTGGATCTGGTTGTTGATTGTATAGAGAGACTTCCAACAAACATGGTTATACACAGGCTTACCGGTGATGGCCCAAGAGCCACATTGATAGGTCCCAAATGGAGTCTAAATAAATGGGAAGTATTGAATGCTATAGATGATAGATTTGTTGAAAGAGACACATGGCAAGGCAAAAAATACAAATAGAAAATATGAACAATTGATACTATATACTAAATTTAGTGTCTGTGCTATTATTTGTATAAATACAGTTTTTTATTTTTTATAGGGTGATTATATGAAAGATATTCATATTGACGAAGAATATATAAAAAAGAATAGGATACCCATATTGATTTATACCCCAGAATGGATACAACTCTTTTCAAATTTCAAATCAAGAAGCATGGCGAGAACTGTTAGTAAGCTTGAAGAGTTATTATCCAAAGAAAAAAGATTACAGCAGGAGCAAAAGGATCTGGAGAGAAGAAAAAAGGTTTTGATGAATAAGATACTCCACCTTTCCAATGAACTGAATGAGACAAATAATGAAGGATTTCTAAAACCTTTAGAAGATGCGCAAAATGAGATACTCCAAATCAATCAAAGGATACCTGAGATAATAGAAGAATTAGAAACTTTGCCATCAGATATAAATAAACAAAATGCAATATTATTAAGGGAAACCGTAAAAAGAACCTATGAGCTTATCAATGAAAATAAGATAGAAGCAGAAAAGACAGAGGAAGAAATAATAATGACAAGGAAAATTCTTATGGAACTTGTTCAGAAAAAAGTGGATATGGAAGAAAGGGTCAAGAGACTATATTCCTACTTGCATAGCATTATAGGAGCAACTGAAATGGAGGAACTGGATGAAAATATGCTTATAGATAAATAATATTGACAAACATGAAATTTTACGTTAAAATCACATACAATATTACAAAAGCGAAGAGTGGGAGTAGTAGAAGATTTTGAAACTTATAGAGAGCCATGGAAGGTGGAAAATGGCAGTTTTCGGTCTTTGAACTCGCCCAGGAGCTGCTGCCCGAATAAAGTAAGGCAAGACGGCACCCTCCGTTATCGGGTTTGAGTGGATTATGTTAAGTAATCAATTAGAGTGGTACCGCGGTTTCCCCGTCTCTTTTTCTGAGACGGGTTTATTAATTTATAAATGGATGGAGTGATAGAAATGTATAGCACAGAAATAGATAGAAAATGGCAAAAAAAATGGGAGGAAACAAAATTATATAAATTCAATCGGGAAAGGGTAGACAAGAAATTATATTGTCTTGAAATGTTTTCCTACCCATCCGGTGCAAATCTGCATGTAGGGCATTGGTATAATTTTGGGCCAACTGATTCCTGGGCAAGATTTAAAAGGCTCCAGGGATATGAAATTTTTCAACCTATGGGTTTTGATGCTTTTGGTCTTCCAGCAGAAAACTATGCAATCAAGACAGGCATACACCCACAGGATTCTACTATGAAAAATATTGAGACTATGGAAAAGCAGCTTAAAGAGATGGGGGCCATGTTTGATTGGGATTATGAAGTCATAACATGTACTCCTGAATATTACAAATGGACCCAGTGGATGTTTTTGAAGCTGTATCATGCCGGTTTGGCTTATAGAAAAGAAGCACCTGTTAATTGGTGTCCCAGCTGTCAAACTGTATTAGCCAATGAGCAGGTAATCGACAACCACTGTGAAAGATGCGAATCAGAAGTGACCAAGAAGAATCTTACCCAGTGGTTCTTTAAGATAACAGCCTATGCGGAAGAACTTTTGGAAAAGTTAGATGAATTGGATTGGCCGGAAAAAACAAAGAAAATACAAAGGAATTGGATAGGAAAATCAGAAGGTGCGGAAATAGAGTTTAAAGTAGAAAATTCTGATATCACCTTTAAAGTATTTACCACAAGAGCAGATACATTATGCGGTGTTACCTATGTTGTACTGGCTCCAGAGAATGAAATAGTGGATAAGATAACCACTGATGAATATAGAAACTCTGTAGAAGAGTACAAAGAATGGGCTGGGAAACAGACGGAGATTGATAGATTATCTGCCACAAAAGAAAAAACAGGAGTATTCACGGGAGCTTATGCCATACATCCTATAACTGGAGAAAGAGTACCTATTTGGATTGCTGATTATGTATTGGCAACCTATGGAACTGGATGTGTAATGGCTGTTCCTGGCCATGATGAAAGAGATTATGAATTTGCTGTAAAATATAATCTTCCTATTGTAAGGGTTATCGACTCCGCCGATGGCAGTGATGCACCTTTGCCATATACCGAATATGGAGTTTTGGTAAACAGCGGTAAATATGACGGGTTAGATTCAGCTACCGCCAAGACAGCCATAGTGGAACAATTGGCAAAAGAGGGTAAGGGAGAATCAAAGATAAATTATAGATTGAGAGACTGGTTGGTATCAAGACAGAGATACTGGGGTTCGCCCATACCCATTGTCTATTGCGAACAATGCGGCATAGTGCCGGTACCTGAAAAGGATTTGCCGGTTCTGTTGCCATATGATGTTGAGTTTACACCAGATGGAGAGTCTCCCTTGAAAAAATGCAGTGAATTCATAAACACCACTTGCCCACAATGCGGAGGACCTGCAAAAAGGGATGCGGATACTTTGGATACCTTTGTTTGTTCATCCTGGTATTATCTAAGATATCCAGACAACAAAAATGATAAGGAACCCTTTGACAAGGAATGGATAAACAAGATGTTGCCTGTAGATATGTATGTAGGCGGCGCAGAGCATGCAGCCATGCACCTGCTGTATGCAAGATTCTTTACTAAAGCATTAAGAGATCTGGGTTATCTTGAATTTGACGAGCCGTTTTTATCCCTTAGACATCAAGGTGTAATATTGGGATCTGATGGCAATAAAATGAGTAAATCAAAAGGTAATGTAATTTCACCTGATAGCTATATAAGTGAATATGGTTCCGATGTATTCAGATTGTACTTGATGTTTGGATTTGCCTATGAAGAAGGGGGACCATGGAACGATGATGGAATAAAAGCTATTGCCAGATTCTTAAATAGAATTGAAAGAATTGCTGAGAGAGTAATAGAACTTAGGGGTTCAAAGGGTAAAAACCAAATGTCCAATTTTGAAAAGGAACTGAATTATGAAAGACACAGGGTAATAAAGGAAGTAGAAAAAGATACAGAGGAGTTTCATTTCAATACGGCCATAGCTAGGATGATGGAGCTGTTAAATGCTTTATATAAATATGATCAGGTAGTAGAGGACAAAAATATAGAATTCTTTGAAGAAGTGCTGGCTGATTTATTGAGAATATTATCTCCTTTTGCACCACATTTTGCGGAAGAAATTTGGGAACAACTTGGTTATGAATACTCTATTTTCAATCAAAATTGGCCTAAGTGGGATCCCAATGCATTAGTTAAAGATGAAGTAGAGATTGCTGTTCAGATAAACGGAAAAGTTAAAACCAGGATCATGGTTCCTTCTGCCGCAGACAACAAAGAGATAGAGGATATTGCATTGTCCAACGAAGAAGTAAAAGAGTTGACAAAAGGGATGAAAATCATAAAAGTTATAGTTGTTAAAGGTAGATTGATAAACATAGTTGTGAAATAATACGATAAAGGCTGCTGCGAAAATAAATTTTGCAGCAGCCTGGTATTTTTTAGAGGATAATAATATTACGTGTAGAATAATATTCTTAACATTTATCGTCAACGGAGGGTTAGATATGATTATATATGGTATAGGAACTGATATAGTTGAAATAGATAGAATTAAGAGGGCAATGGAAAGATTCCCAAAGTTTGTAGACAGATTATTTACCATTGAAGAATTAGCCTACCTGGAAAGCAAAGCACTAAAGCCACAGCATGTGGCGGGAGGCTTTTCTGCTAAAGAAGCAGTGCTTAAATCTATGGGTACAGGTCTTAGAAATTTTAAATGGAAGGAAATTGAGATAATAAGGGATGAAAAAGGGAAACCCTTTGTGAGATTGAACGGTAAGGCAAAGGACTATGCAGATGATAATTATATAGGCGACATTCATATAAGCATTTCTCATAGTAAAAATTATGTAACTGCAACGGCTGTGGCGGAGATTTCCATTGAAAAGAGGTGGATGGATATTGAGAGTATGCTTATCGGAGGAAATGCGGAAGGCCGACATTGTATCAATTAATGATTACAATATTCCAGGTATTGTACTAATGGAGAATGCTGCCTTAGGCATTGTGAATGAAATTGAAAAAGAATTGAACAATGGAAAGTTGCCACAAGAAGTACATGCCTGTATAATATGCGGAACCGGAAACAACGGTGGAGATGGTTTTGCTGTAGCCAGGCATTTGGTATCAAAAAGTTGGCATGTAGAAGTTTATATTTGTGGTGATGTTAATAAGATTAAAGGCGATGCCTTGATCAATCTAAACATCATAAAGAAATTAAATATACCTATTTACTGTATGGAAGATTGTGGGATAGAAGTTCTCGATAAAATTTTAATAAAAAGCGATTTAATAGTTGATGGCATTCTGGGAACAGGTTTTAAAGGAAAGCTAAAAAGCAATATTGAGACTATCATTGAAAAAATAAATAAACAACAGAAATTTGTTATTTCAATAGATAATCCTACAGGCTTAAACTGTGATACCGGCTTAGTAGAAACTATCTGCATAAAGGCGAATAAGACAGTGACATTGGGATTGCCTAAGATAGGTCTTATAATCAATGAGGGACCACATTATTGCGGAGAACTATCTGTATGTGGTTTGTCTATACCCGACCCGGTCTATGAAAGCCTCGGTATTAAAAGATATATGACACAAGAAGATTATATAAAAAATCTCATTAAACCTAGAAAGCTTCACAGTCATAAAGGCAGCTTTGGAAGGGTGCTTATTGCGGCAGGTTCTAAAGGTATGGAAGGCGCAGCTTTACTGGCTGCAAGAGCCGCCATAAGAAGCGGTGCTGGAATTGTAGAGTTGGCAGTGCCCCAGGGAGCTTTTGAAGCAGTAAGAGGTGCTATACCCACATTGATAACCAATGGGTTGGATGATGATGGGGAAGGCTGTTTTACCGATGAAAGCATCGAAGAAATACTATCAACAAGTGAAAAGGCTTCAGTTTTGCTTATGGGACCTGGAATAAGGAACAATCCTCATACAAAAGAAGTTGTATCAGAAGTAATAACAAAATGCCACAAGCCTTTAATCCTTGACGCAGACGGATTAAATGCGATATGCCAAATCCCTGAAGTGCTGCTTGAAAGACCTGAAGAAACAATAATAACGCCGCATCCGGGGGAAATGGCACGGCTCTTAAACACCAGCACTGTGGAGGTACAGAATAATAGACTAGAGACAGCAGAAAGCTTTGCTAAAAAATACAATGTTCATGTAGTGTTAAAAGGGCATAGAACAATAATTGCATCGCCTTTGGGAGAGACTTGGATAAATACTACAGGGAATCCAGGCATGGCTACAGCAGGCTCTGGAGATGTGTTAGGAGGTGTTATAGCAAGCTTTATAGCTCAAGGTATGGAACCGATGAAGGCTGCTATATCAGGAGTATATATTCATGGAGCGGCAGGTGATAGAGCAGCTGAAAAATATGGACAATGGGGAATGGTTGCTACTGACATAATCAAATATATACCGCATACAATTATGGATATAGGGGGAATGTAGAGGAGGTCTTAGATAGTGATAAGAACCTTATCCATAATTGTAATAGTGGTAATGCTAGCAGGTTGTACTGTTTCCAGCCTCAGCCCTGAAGATGTGTTGGCAAAGATGGAAACAGCGGAAAGCTATTGGGCAGAGGCCAGAATGGCTGTTAAAAACAACAAAAGTGTATTTTACTATAATCTTAAACAATTTTATAAACAACAAGATAAATTTAGAGTAGAATTTTACGATGATTATGGCAACCTGAAACAGACCATGATTTATAACAATGGTCAGTGTGGCATTTATCATGACAAAATCGATAAACCTTTTAAAACCCAAAATTTTATAGATGCCAAGGAGCATAATTCTTTTATCACTACATTTGTAGGATACTATAATAAGGATCCTGAAGCAAAATGGAGCAAAGGAAAAATAAACGACGAAGAATACTATGTATTTAGATGCAGCATTGAAAATAAAAACTCTTTTTTCAGTGGTGCAGAATTGTATGTAAGTTCAAAAAATGCAATACCGAAGATGCTGTGTATATATGGAGAAGATGGTAGAAAAACAATGGAAGTAGAATACAAAAGCTTTGAATATAATCGCTCATTTGATGACTCGCTGTTTTTTATTGAATAGTAAAGCCCTGTTGTAAAAGCATGAAAAATTTAACCATGCATATTAAGGAGGGTCTCAAAATGTACGATTTAAATCGAATAAGACCTGTGTGGGCGGAAATTAATTTAGACAATTTAGCTCATAATATGAGAGAGATTAGAAGACTTACAGATAAAAACGCTAAGGTAATAGCTGTTATTAAAGCTGATGGCTATGGTCACGGAGCGAAATACATAGCACAGACCTTGTTAGATAACGGAGCAGACAAATTTGCCGTAGCTGTGCTTGATGAAGCATTAGAATTGAGGAGGTCAGGAATAACTGCGCCTATATTGGTATTAGGATACACTCAACAGGAGAGAGCAAAGGCTATAGTAGAAAATGATATTGAACAAGCCGTTTATTCTTACGAATTGGCAGAAGCTTTATCTATGGAAGCACAAAAACAAAACAAAAAAGCAAAAATCCATATAAAAACTGATACAGGCATGGGTAGAATTGGATTTAGAGTCGATGAAAGCACTATTGAATGCATCAAGAGAATCGCTCAATTACCTAATTTAGATATAGAGGGCATGTTAACTCATTTTGCTATTGCAGATGAAAAAGATAAAACATATACAGAAGAACAATTTAAAAAGTTTATGTGGGTAGCAGATAGATTGGAAAGTGAAGGGATAAAAATTAAATCTAAACACTGTGGAAATAGTGCTACAATAATAGATCTACCTCAAATGCATTTGGATATGGTGAGAGCAGGAATAATACTTTATGGATTGGCACCCTCTCAAGAAGTTCAGTTAAGAAAAATACACTTAAAACAAGTCATGTCTCTAAAGACAAGAATAACCCATGTGAAAGAAATAGAAGCGGGAGAAAGTGTTAGCTATGGAAGAAAGTTTATTGCTACCAATAAAACAAGAATAGCCTCATTGCCTATCGGATATGCAGATGGCTATACCAGAATGCTTACAGGTAAAGCAGAAGCATTAGTAAATGGGATAAGAGTTCCTGTTGTCGGAACAATTTGTATGGATCAATGTATGATAGATGTTACTGGAGCAGGTGAAGTGAAAGTAGGAGATGAAGTTGTTTTGTTTGGATATCAGGGTGACTCTTTTATACCGATAGATGAAATAGCAGAAAAATTGGGGACAATAAATTATGAAATAGTATGTATGATTGGAAAAAGGGTACCAAGAGTATATATAAAAGACGAGGAAATAGTCAATATAGTCAATAGTCTTTATCCCTATGGAGAATAAAGCGTAAAATACGTGATAATGGGATTTTTTATATATAGCATTAATGCAAAAGCTGGTATATAATAAACTATATATGGTTAGCATAAATTCAGAACACTGTTGTCTTAAGAACGAATATTTTTGTACATTTAAACATACATATTGGATAAGACAATAGATAAACCTGGAGGTGCTAGTGTGTCTGAGTGTAAGAGAATTGTTATCAGTTTGCCTGATAGCCTTTTGAAGGAAGTTGATAACGTAGTATGTTTAGAACAATGTAATAGAAGTGAGTTTGTGAGAAAAGCTATGAAATTTTATATAAGTGAGATAAAAAGAATGAATTTTATAGAAAGTATGAAAAAAGGTTATCAAGAGATGACTGAGATAAATATTACACTAGCAGAGATTGGGCTTACTGCTGAATATGAGACTATTTGCAGGTATGAATCAAGGCTTGCGGAGCGTGAATAATGTGATTGTAAAAAGAGGCGATATTTTTTACGCAGATTTAAGCCCCGTTGTTGGTTCCGAACAGGGAGGAGTTAGGCCGGTACTGGTTATTCAAAATGACATTGGGAATAAATATAGTCCTACCGTTATAATTGCTGCGATTACTTCTCAAATCAATAAGGCAAAGCTACCAACCCACATAGAAATCAGCGCGGAAGAATATGGTCTTACCAAAGATTCTGTTATTTTATTAGAACAAATAAGAACCATAGATAAAAAGAGATTAAAGGAAAGAGTAGGACATCTTTCCGATGAACTGATGAAAAAAGTAGATGAATGCATACAAATTAGCTTTGGTTTATTGGATTATAATACCCTATGAGCTACTGGGGACGGTTCTCCGTGGCTCATTTTAATTTCTGAATATTATCATCAATTTCTATATTACAAATTTGTAAAGTATACAGGAATTTATGAAATTTTGGCGAATAGTAAAAAAAACGGGAAACAGGAGGAAATTTGATGAGAATTAGCATTAATGTTACAAAAAGAAAAATAGCTTTTATAACTATAGCAATTTTAATATCAATTTTTTTTATTGTTCCAGCAGCTGACGGCGCTGTTCCCGGTTCAGACCAAGACCCTTTGGTTACACTTAGTTTTGTGGATAAAAAAATTGAGCAGATAAAGTATTACATAGACTCTATAACTCAAGGGTTAAGCAATGAAATATTTAATTACTCGAATACTTTAGAAAAATATGAGGAGCAGTTAAAGCAAAAGGATGAGGAAATACAAGATCTAAAACAAAAAGTAGAAAATGCACTTACTTTTAAAGTGGTCCAGCTTAATAAAGGTCAGGTATTGCTCGCAGGAGAGGGAGCGGAAATAATAATACGCTCAGGTAAAACAACTGCTGTTTACGGTACAAACGGAGGCTTGTCAGACATTACCTCTGCCAAAGACCTAAAAGCAGGAGAAGCCATAGCGAACAATCATATGCTTATATCATCAAGAAATGATGGAAGAGGAGTAAAGGCAGAATCAGAAGTATTCTTAATCATTAAGGGGAGCTTTACGATAAAATAATACCAGGGTTAATAACCCTGGTTTGTTTTGGAGGTTTCTAAGAGTTTATGCTAAAACCAAAACTTAAGAAAACCTTGCCGTAGATGTCATAAAGGATATGAAATAAGATGCAGTATTATAAAAGAGAATATTTTTTTTGTTTTTTATAGTATAAATATTACAGATAAATATTTGTTATATTATAATTATTATTTGAGGTGAGGTTTGTGAGCAAGATCATATTAAGTGCAGATAGCACTTGTGATTTAGATGAAAGTTTAAAAAAAAGATATGAAGTGAACACATATCCTCTACATATAATATTGGGGGAAAAACAGTATAAAGACGGAGTAGACATAACAGCAGATGACATCTACAAAGCTTATGAGGAACATCATATCCTACCAAAAACTGCAGCTATCAATGTAAAAGAATATATGGATTATTTTGCAAAATGGGTAGACCAAGGCTATTCGGTTATACATTTTAATATTGCATCTTCATTGTCTTCGTCGTTTCAGAATTGCTGTATTGCAGCTGAAACACTGGGCAATGTATATCCAATAGATTCCCAGAACCTTTCTACGGGAACAGGCTTGTTAGTTTTGGAAGCTGCTGAGATGATAAATAAAGGTATGAAGGCGGAAGCAATTGTGGAAGAAATAAAAAGAATGGTAACTAAAGTTCATTCAAGCTTCGTACTAGATACTTTAGAATTTCTTCATGCAGGAGGCAGATGTTCAGCCCTTGCAACTCTTGGGGCTAATTTACTTAATATAAAGCCTTGTATTGAAGTAGACAACACCACCGGAAAGATGAAAGTAGGAAAAAAATATAGAGGCACTCTAAATAAAGTCTTAAAGAAATATACTAAAGATAAACTGGCAGAGTATAATGATTTAAAACTAGATAGGATTTTTATCACTCACTCAGGCATATCTGATGAAAATATTGAACTTGTGAGAGAAACTATAGAAGACACTGTTCATTTTAATGAAATATTAGTAACTCGTGCGGGTTGTACCATTTCAGCCCATTGCGGTCCTAATACTTTAGGTATACTATTCATGACAGAATGATTGATTTTGCCCTTTATTGGGCTTTTTTTATTGCCTTTTTATGTCCATAAACCAATACATGTGCTATAATAATAAAATATAATACTTGACAATAGGGGTGGAATATATTGAGCCCAGATTATATGATAAAGGATTATGAAAATAATAGATGGCAAGATGTGTCCATATTGTTTAGGGATGTTTTTGATAAAAAATTGGATCAGGATTATTTCTTATGGAAAAATATCAACAATCCTCATGGTTCATCTATAATGAAGATAGCTGTTGAGAATGATAAAGTAGTTGGTTTTGATGCCCATTGGAAGATGAGAATGAATTTTATGGGAGAGGTTATTTATGCAGGGCAATCTATAGATGCCATGGTTCATAGGGAGCATAGGAGAAAAGGTATTTTTGAAAGTATGGTCTTAGATACTTTGGAAGTTTTGAAAAAGGAAGGCTTTGAGATTAGATTCAGCTTTCCTAATGAAGCAGCTTATAAAGCGTCATTGGGAAGAATCAATACAAGAAAAGTATGTAATGTGCCTCAATATATCAAGATATTAAAGGGAAAAGAAGCATTGAGTATGTTTACTTCTAACAGTATTATTAAAGGATTGGGAGGATTAGTGCTTGATGCCTGGAGAAGTATAAAAAGCGTAAACCTGTATAAGAAATATGACTACAGTGTTGTAGAGATTAATTATTTTGACGAAACCTTCGATAGACTATGGGAAAATGTTAAGAATGATTACCCTATAGCAGTGGAACGCAGTTCAAAATATCTTAACTGGAGATATGGGTCTAGCGTTAATGATTACAAAATATACGGAGCTTATAAAGATGATGAGCTAATAGGTTATATAGTAACGGCTTTGGAACAAAAAAAGGATAAAGGAGGATTAATCCTAGGGCATATAGTTGACTTGATATGTCATAAAGAACATGAAGCTGCCGTGTTGAACATGATTCATGAAGCTGAAAAACAAATGAAATCTGCTGGGGCTTGTGCTATTTCTTGCTGGATGATAAAAGAATGGTTTTATGCAAGGAAATTGGAGAGATCTGGTTTTTTACAATTAAGGGCACCTGCGGTTTTGGCTGTATTGCCTGTGGGAGAAAGGGCTAAGGCAGCAGGGGAAGCTTTATATGACCATAAGAATTGGTATATAACCATAGGAGATTCAGATTATATGTAAAAAAAACGGGGGGACATGCATTATGAAAGCAATTATAAAAAAATTAGCAGCAAGACCCGTGAAGATTATTAACAGAATTATTTTAGGTATATATTTAAACTTCGTAAAAAAGAAGGCAGAAGGAATTGAACAGATGAATGTCAAAAAGAAAAGATTATTGATACTCTCTCCTCATCAGGATGACGAGATATTAGGATGTGGCTGTTTGATTAAAAAAGCCATAGAAGAGAATAGTTCTGTTAAATGTATATATATTTCTGATGGTTCTCAAAGCCTAAGCGATGAGCTAACTCCCGAAGCTTTGGCAGAACTGAGAAAAGTGGAAGCCATGGAGTTGGCTAAGTCCATGGGAATGGATGAACCTGTTTTTATGGACTGTCCTGATGGCAATGTTGATTACAAGGATGTTGAAACAGCGAAAAAGATTGCAGCAGTAATAGATAGTTACAAGCCTGAAGTCATATTGATACCATACTTCCTTGATGGCCACAAAGATCACACAGCTACAAGCGGTATATTTATTGCTTCAACAAAGATGATAAAGGATCATAAACAATTTGAATTATACTGTTATGAGATAAATTCTCCAATAAGCGTATATGGAATAAGCCATTATATGGATTGCAGCGGATACTTAAAGTCTAAAGAAGAAGCTTTGGAGTTTTATAGTTCTCAAACCATGAGCTTTGAATCGATATTTGAGATGAACAGACTAAATAGAATAATTGCAAGGACTGATGAAGGAGCGGAGCTGTTTACAAAAGTAGAGTTAAAAAGCTATGAAAAGGCTTATAAAAAGTATAATAAGGATAACCAAGTTTATTCCTGTTTTAGGCAGATGTATAGTATATATTTTATGATACCGGCTTATTTTAAAGGATTGAAGATAAAAAAAGAAGCTGCTATGTTCCAAAACATAGGAGTTGCTTCGGTTGGGAGGAAGGATAACAGTGGAAAAGGTACTGCATTTAATTAGCGGAGGCGATGTAGGAGGTGCCAAGACTCATGTGCTGACATTAGTCAAGGAACTTCAAAAAAGCCTGTATGTTAAGATAATATGCTTTATGGAAGGACCCTTTGCACAAGAAGCAAGAGAGATGGGCATAGATATTACGGTTATTCCTCAAAACCGAAGGTATGATTTAAAAGTTGTCAATACTTTAGTCCAGATTATAAAGGATGAAGGTTTTACATTGATACACTCTCATGGAGCCAGAGCTAATTTTATTACAAGATTTATAAAGAAAAGGATTCCTATACCATGTGTTACAACAATACATAGCGATTTTATGTTGGATTTTAAAGGAAATCTTTACAAACATATAATATATACTAATCTAAATGTTTTTGCATTGAAGAAATTCGATTATTTTATTGCAGTATCCCAAAATTTTAAAGATATGCTAATTGGAAGAGGATTTCCTGAGGAGAAAATATTTACAGTATATAATGGCATAGACTTTGATGAAGATATAGAATACAAAAGTAGGGAAATTTTTTTGGAAGAAAGGGGATTATCATATCTCAATGACAAAAAACTTATTGGAATACTGGCTAGGCTCCATCCAGTGAAAGGACATGAAATACTTATCGATGCTGTATCAAATATATTGGATGACGACAATGAGGTACATGTTTTGATAACTGGAGAGGCATCAGAGTTGCCAGAACTGAATAACAAAATTAAGAAACTGAATATGGAAAAAAATGTACACTTTATTGGTTTTGTTGACAAACCTTATGATTTTCTTAATACAATAGATATTAATGTGCTGACCTCCTACAGCGAGAGTTTTCCCTATGTGCTTTTGGAGGGTGCCAGGCTTAAAAAGCCAACCATTTCATCAGCTGTAGGAGGTATTCCCATGCTTATAGACGATGGAGTCAATGGGTATCTGTTTAAAGCTGGCGATGCAGATGAGTTGAGCAAAAAATTAAGTATTTTGATAAAGGATGAAGCTTTGTGCAAAGCATTTGGCAATGCTCTATATATTAAAGCCAGCAACAATTATTCCTTGAAAAACCTAGCTTCAACACATATCAATATATATAATGAAGTGGCTGAAAGCGTAAGGAATACCCAATAAAGCTTAGCTATTTTCCATATTTAAAATTTTTATAGAAGAAATAATTATAGCTACAATAACCCAAAACATAAATAGTATTCTGTTATAAAACCATATATGATCCGCAAAACCCATTATCAATAAACCTGACAAACCTGAAACCGCTGCTATAAGAATATTATTGATGTTATTGTCTTTTTTGCTCATAATCGATATTATGCTTTTCCTTAAAATTCTAAAAATGAACCAGACTATAGATATTATTGCAGCTATGCCTGCTTCAAGCCATATTTGAATATACAAATTATGAGTATGAGCTACAGTTTTTAATGTAAATGGTTTATACCTTTTATAAATTATATTGAAAACTTTGTTTCCTAGCCCTACCCCGCCAAACCAGAAATCTTTTAACATAGGCATAGCAGGTTCTAATATTTGCTTTCTATATTTAAGAGAAGTATCATTAGGATTAAATAATGTAAGAATTCTTCTATATATAGATGAGGGAAGCAATGGAATTGCAAGAATTCCAGCTATAATTAAAAAGGGTAACAATTTTTTGTTTTTGAAAAATACGAATACGAAAACTGCAAATGCAAATGCAACCCATGCGGAGCGAGAGCCTGTTTTTAGAAGAATTACTAATACCGGAACTGACATAAGTGAATAAATAATCTTGTTTATAATACTTTTAGTGTTAAAAATAATGGCTCCAAAGAAAGGCATTATCAAAACCAGCAATTCTCCATATACATTGGGATTGCCCATTGTAGAATAGACTCGGCCTGTCATGCCTTGGTTAAGGGTTACATCTGTAAGTGAAGGATTTACTTGTATTCCTACTACTTTCCACTGCCATATCCCATATAAAGAAGTTAAAAAAACTGCAAATACAGCAAATTCAATAACTGTGTTAAGATTATCAACATTTTTCATTGAACTGACAATTATAATTACAGCGATAAAAGCAGTCATATATTGGATGAAATAGTTGACGCTATCCTTCGGGAAGAGAGAAGTTGCGGCAGCCATAATTATTGATACAAAAAACAATATGAATGTAAAATCCAGATTTTCTGTATCGATGGTTGTAGATGGTTCGATTATAGTTTTAATAAAAAACGATAAAGCCAATAAAATGGTTATAAATACACCATAAGCATTATACCATCTATGGTCAGGTATTATCATAATGATGACTAATGCAAAACCGATAATTAATTCAAATCTTTCTAATAGATGTTTTATTAATTTAAAACCATAACTATGACTAAATATTTTTTCATTTTTAAGATAAACTTTTCTAAAAAACTTTCCTGGCATATTGATATATTTAGATAAATTGTGGCATATGAAGCTATTTGCCCATAACCTATCTAAGTAGTTGGATTTGCTAAGGTAAGCACAAATCTTGCTATGATTGCAATATAACCTTGTTTTTTCCCATAACTTCCCTATAGCATATGAAATCATTGATTTTTCATAATTTTTTTTCATCAATATTATTAATCTATATAAAAAATTAAGTATAATACTTTTGCTGGCTATATTTTCTATATTCATCAATGCTACTCACCTGTCTTTACTGGTTTATCTTTTGAATATCCGAGATTCTTCCATTTTGAAAAATTGAATTACCAACATATAAAGTTACAGTCTGACCAATATAATATATAGATTTGTCTATAGTTACTCCATTTTCTCCTATAAGTCCATTAGCTTCCATAGTTATACTCAAGGACGAATAACCTTCTCTATCTGTTGCAACAAGATTACCGTTCATATCTCTGGACCAAGATATAGAGTCACCTATCACTATATCAGTTACGTTGCCAAAAAATGAGTTTTGTATGGATTCTCTCACCGGATCGCCAATTTTAACAGCCTTTGCTGCAAAATCCGGTGTTTCTTCGATAAAAAATGAAATTTGAATTCTATCAGGCTTTGCTACAAAGGGTGTAACAGCATTTGCTTTGGAAAATTTATACTTCACGCCTGCTATTGCGGATATTATTAATACCAATATTAATAGATCGATTATAGTAAACCTTACTTTTTTCTTATTGCCTTTAAAACTCACTTGCCAACATCCCCCTTTATTTTTTCCACAGAGTAAATTTTTCCGTAAAATATGGAATTTCCTGCTCTTAGGGTAATAGTTTCTCCTATGTAATATAGGTGATTACCTATCTGAATACCGTTTGGTCCTACAATTCCTTTGCCTTCCATAGTAATGTATATTGATGAGTATCCTTTTCTTTCTGAAGAAACTTGTCTTCCTTGGATATCCGAACCCCAAGATATTGCTTTGTCCAATTTTATATCTGTAACTTTGCCTAGTCGAATGTTTTGTAAAGCTTCAGTTGCTGGATCTCCAATATTTACGTTATTTGCAGCAAAGTTATTTATTTCTTCTTGGTAGAAGACAATCTGAATTTTCTCTGTTTTATCAGTAATACTAGCTTTATTGCTGTAGCCACCAAGTTTATACCATAGGAACCCAAAAGCTACAAAAACCAGTATCACTAAAATAATATCTACTATGCTCACTTTACCAAAAATTCTGCCCTTATCATCAATCAGCATATACTATCCTCCCTCCCGTTGATATTGCTACTTAACAGAACTATATATAGTGTAGGTTTGGTTTGCAGTATTATCAAGATTAAATTTTTCAATAAGCAAATTTTTAGCCTTATTTTGATACTTAATATACAATTCTTTATCTTGTATCAATTTGATTATTGCCGTTGCTAAGCCTTCTTTATCATCATAATCTACCAATAGGCCAAAATCATTATCTTTACCGATGATCTCTTTTGTTCCCCCGCTGTCTGTTGCAATTACAGGCAAACCACAAGCCATAGCTTCTAATATTGAAATGCCAAGAGCCTCTGATTTTGAATGGGAAACAAACAAATTACAATTTTTAAGGATTCTTTTAATATCAGTTCTATATCCGGTAAACACTATATCATCAGCTATGCCTAAATCTGCGGCTAAAGATTTGCAGTGATCCAAGAGCTTTCCCCGTCCTACCAATATATACTTAATCTGTGGGACAGATAAATTCTTTGTTTTTATAAGGTTCTTCAAATAAGCAATTGCTTCAAGAAAAAACACATGACCCTTTTCCTGAGAAAATCTTGAAACAGACCCGATTAAAAAGGCATCATCAGCTATATCGTATTCCTTCCTGATGCCATATTCTTTTTCTCCTTCCCAGTAGTCAATATCTATGCCGTTATAAATGACTTGGATCTTATTAGGATCAATTCCCTCACTTATCAAATGATTCCTGACAGCATTGCTGACGGCTATTGTTTTACTGTTATACTTGGATAAAATCTTGTTTATAGCGATGACTGTTTTGCTGTTTTCATAAAGCATATGACTTGTATTTATTATAGGCACTCTATTGCCAAAAAGCTTTGAAAATACACTTATGTAATTTTCTCTTAAAAAATGAGTATGTATTACATCTATTGAAAGTTCCTTGCATAACTTGCTTAATCTATTGGCGGCTTTCAAATCATAAGGACTGTTCATGTCCATCTGAATCAACTGAACATTCATGTCTTTAAACAGTGAATGACCTGGACCTGCTTTTGAATAGGCTATATAGAATTCGCATTTGTCCTTATGCATTTTTTTTATCAGTGAACTTATGTAACTTTCTGTTCCGCCGGTGCCAGTAAAATATAGAAGATGCAAAACCTTTAACATATATTAACTCCTTTTCTTTCAAACAGTATACCAATTATTTGTATAATAGTTATTATAGCATTTTTTCATATCACATTAAATACGACATTCAAAAAGGAATGCTGTAATAATTTCCATATGTAAATTGTAACAAATAAGAAATATTTTACGTCCAAATTTAATGATACAATATAAGCATAATATCGATGCAATGGAGGTAGTTTATATGAAGCTAAGGAAAAAGTCAATAAGGGTGTTATCTCTGCTTATAGCATTAAGCATGCTCTTGACAAATTTAGTATTTGCTCAAGAGGAAATTGTGCTGAAAGAAAACGTTCAGCAAATAGGCCCTCATACATATTATAAGAATATTAACTGGATCTCAGATAAGGGTATATTTAATATTAACGTGGTTGAGACGGACATGAAAGGCGAATACATAAGGATTGAGGCTTCTGATAATGGTAAAGCAACTGGTACATCTACGGTAACAAAGCAAGCAGAACCTAAGAATAGTGTTGATTCAAGGGTAATAGCTGCGATAAACGGGGATTTTTTTTATACCAATAGTTTAAGGGGTCTTCCAATAGGTACTACCATTATAGACGGAGAGATTAGAAACGCTGTAGAGGAAAGCACTGTTTTTGGTGTAACCTATGATGGTGAATGCTTTATTGATAAACTGAAATTGAATGCCGTAGCCAAAATCGGTAAAGAAACATATGCCATATCAGCGGTTAACGGGCCTAGAAGGGAAAATCAATTGATATTATATACTCCAAGCTTTGGTAATACTACCAACACAAATGGAATGGGAATAGAAGTTGTAATAAAAGGATTGGAATTGCCTGTTAAGGCAAAAAGTGAATACAAAGGTGTTATAGCATCAGTATTAAATGAAACAGATGCAGCAGAAATTCCAGACGACGGAGTAGTGCTGTCAGGTCATGGTTTAGCTGCCAAGTTTTTGAGCACATTGTCACCGGGGGATAAAATCAGCTTTACGTTGGATTTTAACATAGATGATATAAAGTATGCAGTATCAGGACTTCCAAGGCTTATAGAAAAAGGAAATGTAGTTCCTGATTTAGATAAAGCAGGAGTTCCTGCAGGCAGAAATCCCAGAACAGCCATAGGGATTAAAGAAGGGAAAGTCATAATGCTGACTGTAGATGGCAGGAAGAAAGGGTTCAGTGATGGAATGAGTTTGACAGAGCTTGCAGAATATATGTTATCTTTAGGTATAGAAGATGCTCTTAATTTGGACGGCGGAGGTTCAACTACAATGATTGCCAGGAAGCAAGGATATTATGGACCTAGAATAGTAAACCTGCCTTCTGATGGCTACGAGAGACCTATAGCTAACTCAGTGCAAATAATATCTGATGCTCCCCTGTCAAATCCCAAATACATCAGATTTGAAAGGGACTCTATAAAAATTTTTGCCAATAGCAGCTATACACCTGCTTTATATGTAATGGATGAATACTTTAACAGGGTTAACATAGGAGATGACCAAGTTAAATTTACAGTTAGCAAAGACCTTGGAAAAATTGAAGATAGCGGACTCTTTACTGCGGGGAAAAAAGCAGGCACAGGTTTTATTGAAGGTGCCCTGGGAACTGAGAAAAGCAGATTGAATGTTCAGGTATTTGATAAAGTTGCCTCCTTAAAAATACTAAATGATTATATCAGCTTAGAACCAGGGGAAAAGGTTCAAATGCAGGTAAAAGCATATGACGAAACTGGAGACGAAATAATAATTGACCCATCTGCTATAAACTGGGTTGTTGCTGGCGGCATTGGAACCATAGATAAGTCTGGAGTGTTTACAGCTGGAAACAATCTAAAAGATGGCAGAATAGTTGCAAGAGTGAACTCCACAGAAGCTTATGTTGATGCAAGGGTAGGCAATTTACCTATAGTTCTTGAAGGATTTGAAAGTATGGATAATATTGAGATAAAAAGCGTAAGGGCAAAGGCTACAGCAACCACTTCTCAAGAAGGAGAACCGGTAGTGCTTGGCTCATCAGCCTTGAAATTCCAATATGACATGAAAACAGAAGAAACAGGTACTTCTGCTGCTTACGTAAGCTTTAAAAACCCAATAAAAGTACCAGGCAAACCTATAGAAATCGGTTTCTGGGCTTATGGAAACGGTTCAGAAAATTGGATTAGGGGTACTTATTTAAATGGCGCTGGCGAAAGAAAGATTATGAATTTTACAAGTCAAGGCGGTTTCAACTGGGACGGTTGGAAGTATGTATATGCTGAAATACCAAAGGATGAAAAATATCCTATCTCAATAGAACAAATATATATAGCAGAGCCTACAGAAGAGAAAAAGAGCGCAGGAACAATATATTTTGATAGTTTAACGTCATTATACAAGACAGGAGAAGACATCTATTCTCCTGAAGTAGTGAATATCAACATAGCCAATAATGCGGTATTGACGGAACAGCCTAAGGAGATTGCAATAAAAGTAAGAGATAAGGGAGAAGGAATAGACCCTGAATCTATAGTTCTCTTACTGAATAACATTCAAGTTAAGGCTGTCTATGACCCTGAAACAGGTATTATTAGACATGAAATAGGATACAAACTATTAAAAGGAGAGCATAATATAAGGCTCAGATTAAAGGATAAGGCAGGGAACAAACTGAATCCTGAGTTTAGATCCACATTCATTTATAATAATTAATTTAAAAAACATATATCAAAAACTTCTTTTTGGCAGTTGCAGAGTAAACTTGCCAAGAAGAAGTTTTTTAATATCTATAGTACTTAAATACTCAAATTATTGTGCTATAATATTAAAGAACAGCGAAAAGTGTAAAAACTTGAGAATGGGACAGAATCGGGAAGGAGAATACATTTGAGAAGAGAAACAGTATACGAATTGTTTTATATAAGAGGACTATGTGCTTTCGGTATATTTATGATACATTTAAGCGGAGCCTTTGCTGTGTTTTCCCAATATGGGAGCAAAGCCATGCATTTGGGAATATTAGCCAATCAGCTTTTTAGGTTTGGCACCCCTGTGTTTATGATGATATCAGGATTTGTATTGTTCTATAATTATAGAAATTTTGATGAGTTTGATTATAGAAAATTCTATATAAAAAAGGTGAAATATATTGCCGTTCCATACTTTATATGGTCCATATTTTACTATCTGTTAAACCATCATAAAACATTGACTAGCACTGGAACAATAGAACTAGGACAGGTTGTCAAAACTATACTATTGGGAAATGCTTATCCCCATTTGTATTTTATATTTCTTATTTTTCAATTTTATTTGTTATATCCTTTATTCTTAAAGTTCTTTATTAAGTGGATGGAAAGAAAACCATTGCCTTTTTTTGTTGTTTTATTGTTGGCTCAAGGAGCAATTTTAATCTATGAGTTTTATTTTAAGGCATACAGCCAGAATAGCTTCATCAATTTTTTTAATAGTTACTATTGGAAAAGCGTATTTGGCTGGTTTTATTATTTCTTAACCGGTGGACTTATTGCTCTACATTATGATAAAGTAATTAATATCCTAGATAAAAATGGCATAAAAATAATATTTGTATATTTCATATCAATGATTCTTTATATTGGAGAAGTTTACCTTAGTTTATGGGCAGAAGAAGGGAGAAAGCTTTACGAAAGATATGGATCTATTAGACCTATGACTCTTATTTATGCTACTTTTTCAGTATTTTTGCTGATATATATAGGGAGAAAAATTCATAATAGAGATAATAAATTTAGACAAATGATGAATACCTTTGGAGTATATTCTTTAGGAATATATTTTGCCCATCCCTTTGTGTTAGAATTTATAAAGACAAAATTAATAAGCCGATACCCATCTATATTCGGCTACAGCAGAATAAGTACAATGCTTATATTAGTGATTTTAGGCTGGTTTTCTACCCTTTTATTAGTTTTACTTTTATCTAAATTAAAATTTAGAATGTATATAATAGGTAGGGTTCAGCCATATTCTTTTAACTTATTTAAGAGAAGTAGATCGATTAGGAAAGATATTGATATGTAGGAAATGAAATAGATTGGAGAGCTTTCTATGAAAAAAATAGTGATTTCAGGATACTATGGATTCGGCAATAGCGGTGATGAAGCTATACTTAAATCTATTGTCAGGGATTTTAGAGAGGTAGATCCAAATATTGATATTACTGCTTTATCCAATAATCCTGGCAAGACGAGCAATGAATACAATATCAACGCGGTAAACCGATTAAATGTTAAAAACATTGCTAAAGCAATAAAAAGCTGTGATTTATTGATAAGCGGTGGAGGCAGTTTATTGCAGGACATGACCAGCACCAGATCGTTGTTGTATTATCTATCAATCATAAAAATAGGGCTGATGTTTAATAAGAAAATAATGCTTTATGCTAACGGTATAGGACCTATTAACTCTTTAACCAACATTAAAAGAGTCAAAAGAGTTATTGATAATGTAAATTTAATAACTCTCAGGGAACCTGAATCCTATAATGAGTTGATTAGAATGGGGATTAGTAAACCTAGAATTATTGTTACTGCTGATCCAGTGCTGACTACTACACCAGTAGATGAAGATAAAGTGGATGAAATATTTAAGGAAGAAGGCATCCATGAAAACGGAAGCTATATAGGAGTCAACATCCGCAAATGGAAGTATTCCAACGATCTGGAATCACAGCTGGCTATTTCTTTAGAGTATATTTATAGTAATTACAAGCTTATGCCTATATTCATTCCTATGTATCAATCTGACATAGATGTTATAAAGATAACTGGAGAAAAAATGAGAATTCCATATAAAATATTATCAAAGACTTATGAACCTGAAGAATTGATAGGAATAATAAGTCATATGAAATTGGTTATTGCCATGAGGCTTCATACCCTCATATATTCATCGATTACTGCAACTCCTATGGCAGGATTGATTTATGATCCAAAGGTAAAGGGTTATTTAGATTATATTG
>ERZ773359.2122-NODE-2122-length-25833-cov-17.744588_pt1 | contig 25833 bp, 29 predicted proteins | sample MGYA00374955_ERZ773359 | MGnify/ENA primary metagenome ERZ773359 (study PRJEB29098, sample SAMN04486028) | biogas fermenter metagenome | study: EMG produced TPA metagenomics assembly of the Biogas fermentation microbial communities from Germany - Plant 4 DNA1...
GTGTCGACAATTGATGGAAAGGGGAGATGCCAAGGGGATTAGAGGTTCGGTTTCCGGTTGTGTGAGGTCTTTATAACATGATACGGGAGGGGTCTAGATGACACAGGTGAAACGGTCTTTGATATTCGTCCTGGCTGTCCTACTTACCGTGGCAAGCCTCCATGGAATGGCCTTTGGCGCTGCGAAATACGTTATCAAGTTTGCCCACGGCTCGGAAGTCACCGAACCAACCCACAAGGCGGCATTGCTCCTGGCTGAGCGGGTGGCTGAGCGGACCAATGGCCAGGTTGAGATTCAGGTGTTTCCCAGCAACCAATTGGGTTCGGAACGGGATATCTTTGAAGCCTGCAAACTGAATGCAATCCAGATGATCTATGAATCCCCCGGATCTATCGGTGTATTCCAGCCGGAGGTAGAGATCTTCAATGGCCCATTCCTCTGGAAGGACTGGGAGGAGTGCAAGCGGGTCATGCGGGGCCCCTTCGGTCAAGAGCTGTATGCCAAGGTCCTGCAGAATCATGGACTGAGGGTGCTGGACCCCAACTGGTACTGGGGCTGGCGTCATCTGACTACCAGGAACACTCCTGTCAGGGTGCCCGAGGATGCTAAAGGCCTAAAAGTGCGCTCCCCGAACATCCCCATTTTCATGGAAACCCTCAAGGCTATTGGTGCAAGCCCAACTCCAATCGACTTTGGCGAAGTCTATACTGCCCTGCAGCAGGGAGTCGTCGATGGCCAGGAGAATCCAATTCCGACAATCTGGGCCAAGCGGTTCTTTGAGGTGCAAAAATACGTTATCTTGACTGGTCACATGCTCCAGTCAAACCACGTCTTAATCAATGAGCGCTTTTTCCAGAGCCTGCCTAAGGAATTCCAGGAGATCCTGCAAGAAGAAACCCTCGCGGCTGGTGAGTACATGAGCGCTCTGCAGCAGCAAGAGGAAGAAGAGCTCATCGCCAAGATCGAAGCGGAAGGTACCATCATCGTTCGGGATGTGGACCGGGAAGCTTTCCGAAAGGCAACGGAAGGTGTCTATGAGAAGTTCGAGGACAATTGGGGCCGGGGTCTGTACCAGAAACTGCGACAGGCCATCTTGGATGCGCAAGAGTAAAGACTAGGTTCAGATAAGAGGGGAGGGGGCTGCTACCTCTCCTCTTTTATCCACTTCCCAGGTGAAGGGAGTTTGGCCAATGGGTGTACTTGCTTTGTTAGAAAAAGCGATTGCTAAGATCGAAGATATATTAGTGATGATTGCCCTAGCTGTCTTGTCGGCCAGCGTGTTCCTGGGAGTCCTCTTTCGCTACGTGCTGAACGCTCCTCTGACCTGGACCGATGAACTGGCGCTCTTTGCCTTTGTCTGGATGGTATTCATAGGCGCTGGCATTTGTACTAGGAATAGAGCCCATATGGGTATTGAAATGCTTGTCCGGCGGCTGTCGGAGCAGACGGCGCGGCGCGTCGAGTTCATCGGGAACATAGTCGTCATGATCATCCTGGTGATCCTCGTCTACTTTGGGACTCAACACGCGATGTATGCTTCCCACAGCCGGACCACCGTCCTGAGGATTCCCTGGACTTATATTTTCTTGTCCGTGCCTCTAGGTTCTACGTTCATGTTCATCCATATGCTTCATCAACTATTGGGGACCGCTGTCCCAGGGGACTGGGCAGTAGACCAGGAGGAGAAAATATGAAGGTCCTGTCGATCATCGTTGCGCTGTTTGCTTTTGCCCTGGTGAATATTCCCATAGCCTTCGCCATCATCGCCTCGACCCTTCTGATCCTCTGGGTGTCCGGCGTGCCTATGAGCATGCAGATTCAGCGCATGGTGGCGGGGATTAATTCTTTTCCTCTCCTTGCAGTTCCCCTCTACATCCTGGCTGGATCGCTAATGGAAAGCTCGGGGATTACGCCCCGCCTATTTAAGCTGGCCGACGCACTGGCTGGCCACATCCGCGGGGGCCTAGGCCATGTAAACGTGGTGGCAAGTATGATCATGGCGGGCATGTCTGGATCGGCTATGGCCGACTGTGCGGTGACCAGCAAGATTTTCGTTCCCGAAATGGTCAGGGCTGGCTATCCTAAGCCCTTCTCTGCCGCCATCACTGCGGCTTCTTCGATTATCGGGCCCATAATCCCACCAAGCATCATTTTCGTCGTCTATGGATGCTTAACCGGGGTGTCTGTTGGCCGCCTGTTCATTGCGGGAGCGGTGCCCGGAGTCATGATTGGCCTCTACCAGATGATAGCGGTCTATCTGATTTCTAAACGCCAAGGCTTTGGGGAGCCGACCCATGGATTCTCGTGGTCCCGTCTTTGGAACGTGATTAAGCAAACCTGGGCAGCCCTCTTCTTGCCGCCCCTCATCCTCGGAGGAATTCTCACCGGTGCTTTCACGCCGACGGAAGCTGGCGGCATCGCGGTGGCCTATTCGCTGCTCGTGGGTCTTTTCATCCACCGGACGCTCACGCTGAAAGACTTCGTGAATGCTTTGGAGAGTACTGCTGCCAGTACTGCAGCCATGATGTTCATCGTGGCGGCGGCAGCTCCCTTTGGGTGGATTCTAGGGCTGGAACAGGTCCCTCAGCTCATCGCAAGGATATTTACCTCGATATCGACTAACCCCTACGTGATCCTGTCCTTGATCAACATTTTGTACCTGTTCCTAGGGACATTCATGGACATTACGCCCATTCAAATTATCACCATCCCAATGCTGCTTCCGATCATCAATCAACTAGGGATCGACCTGATCCATTTCGGCGTCGTCTCGTCCATCGGTCTTTTGATCGGCGCCATCACTCCGCCGGTGGGCACATTGATGTACTGTGCCTGTGAGATTTCCGATGTGACCATTGAAGATTTTCTGAAGGCCGTTTGGCCCTTCTACGTGGCGCTGATTGGCGTGTTGTTTACCGTAACGTATATCCCCGCGTTGGCCCTGTGGCTGCCGAAGGTAGTCCTCGGATAATAGGCATGCTGGTATTAGGGTCTACCGGAGAAGCAAGGTTGGCGACTTGCTTCTCCCTCTTTTTGTTTCTGCAGGAATAAACAATCCAGAGGAGAAAGGAGTCCTCAGGAAATTCTCATCTTCGATTGGAGTGCGGGATGGACAAGTTCCGTTTCATTGCCCAAAATAGGGGGGAGCTCGATGGCTTCAAGGAAGGAGTCATCATCATTCCCGTCGGTGCTACGGAACAGCACGGTCCCCATCTGTCTGTAGGGGTCGACAGTCTCCTAGCCGAGACTGTTGCCCTGCATGTGGCCAAGGACCTAAGCCCTCGGCTCCCGGTTCTTGTTGCGCCAACCTTGCCTTACGGCTACTCCCACCATCACTTGTCTTTTGGGGGTGCCATCTCCCTGCGCAGCGAAACCCTCATTGCCGTATTGAAGGACATTGGGATGTCCCTCGCGGCAAGCGGGTTCAAGAGACTGTTTTTTTTGAACTCCCACGGGGGGAACGAGGAAGCGGTCCGGCTGGTTGTGCGGGACTTGGCTAGAGAAGGGGTCAGCGCAGCCGCAGCCTCCTACTGGACCGTTGCCTGGGATGCCCTCACGGAGGCAGGCGCTTTGGACTGGGGGCGGGTGCCGGGACATGCCGGCTCCTTTGAGACATCGTTGATGTTGCACCTGGCCGCGGAGCTAGTTCATGGCCGGCCGCCCTTGAGGGAGGATGCCCCATCGATAGCCGATCCTGCCCGGCGGTTGTTCGTTCAGCTCCCCGGTCAAGGGGTGGGGAAGGATGGCTATACCGACGATGCCCGCTTTGCCTCGGCCGGGAAGGGGGAGCTTTACTTTCAAATTATAGTCTCCCAAGTAGCCAAGGCGGTCGTGGAGTTTTATCGCCAGATCTAGACAAAGGGTATTGACAGGGCTGGTGGGCCCTTCTACAATATAACTGTCCTACTTAGTAATAACGGGGAGGGGTTAGATGTGCATTGCAATCAGTGCAGTCAGACGTTAAATGGCATCGCCTGTACTAAAGCCGGTGTTTGCGGCAAGAACGAGGATGTAAACAGTCTGCAGGAAAACTTGATCTATGCTCTCAAAGGGATCAGCGCGTACGTTTACCATGCACGGGAGTTGGGGCATGTCGATAAGGAAATCGACTCTTTTCTGTCCGAGGCCCTCTACAGCACCTTGACGAATGTGAGCTTTGACTTGGAGCGGTTCTTGGACCTCAACTTGAAAGCCGGCCAGATGACCATCAAGGCCATGGAGCTGCTCAAGAAGGCCCATGTAGAGGTTTTTGGGAAGAATGAGCCGACTGAGGTATCCACCGGGACGGCTAAGGGCCACGGAATCTTGGTGACAGGCCATGGTTTGAAGGCGCTGTATGAACTATTGAAGCAGACGGAGGGCAAGGGGATCAATGTCTATACCCATTCGGAAATGCTCCCTGCCCACGGATATCCTGCCCTCAAGGCTTTCCCGCATCTAAAGGGCAATTTGGGGGGCTCCTGGACGGATCAGAGGAAGCTTTTTGCCCAGTTCCCCGGCGCGATTCTCGGTACGTCCAACTGTGTACTCATACCTACTGATAAGTACCGAGACAGGATATTCACCGTAGGGATTGCGGGGCTGCCAGGGGTTGCCCACTTGGAGGGATACGATTTTTCCCCATTGATCGACAAGGCCCTCTCCTTGCCTGAACTCCCTGAGGAGCCAGGCCCTGCCATCACCACCGGCTTTGCGGAGACTAACATCTTGCCCCTAGCCGACAAGATCATCGCCGCTGTCAAGGATGGCAAGATCCGCCATTTCTTCTTGGTCGGCGGTTGTGATGCTCCCGGGAAAGGCGGAGAGTACTATCGGGAGTTTGTCCAGCAGGCCCCTGCTGATACAGTGGTCTTGACCTTGGCCTGCGGCAAGTTCCGCTTCAACGACCTCGACCTTGGCGAAATCGACGGCATTCCCCGGCTCTTGGACCTGGGCCAGTGCAATGACGCGATCAGCGCAATCCGGATCGCCTCCGCTTTGGCCGCTGCCTTCGGGTGTGGAGTCAATGAGTTGCCCTTGTCCTTGGTGCTGTCTTGGATGGAACAGAAAGCGGTAGCCATTCTAATGGCCCTTTTCTCCCTTGGGATCAGAGGGATCTATCTTGGGACCAAGCCGCCGGCTTGGATCACCCCTGGCGTCATGGAAGTGCTGCAGGACAAATTCGATCTTCGCTTGACAACAGAACCTGCCAGGGACATGGAAGCGATGCTGAGCTAGGAAAGGAGGGGGCTGACCGCCCCCTTCTACTTCTCGACGATCAGGGAAGCCACAATCCCCGTCGTCTCCCGCACCAGGCGAGCGCATTCTTCCCAGCCGCCCCTATCGAGCCAGGCTTGCCGTTGATGGGGGACATCGAGGTCCGCCCGAGTGATATCCCGGCAAAGGCGGCTGCCAAACCGCCCGGTAAACTCCGCGTAGAGTCTCTTAGCTGGGATGAAGGATTGGGCTAAAGCTTCCAGATCGCCCATTTTATCTTCCGGCGGACCGAAGTACATGCCCAAGGCCAGCAGTCCCCCCTGGAGGGCGCCGCAAAGGGAGCCCGCGCGACTACCCCCCGCAAGGATGCCCACTGCCTTGAGAAGCAAAGGGTCCCTCGGTCCAAAGGTCTCCTGGATGCCTAGCATAACTGCTTGGGAACAACCCAACACTTGTTTGCGGAGAAAGACTTCATAAGCCCTTTGGGATGCTCTTTCAACCTGACTTGCCACTGCCTCTCCCCCTTTAGCGGTTTATTGTTTATTAGGCGGCGTTTTCGAGGTTTCCTCCCTGGCGCTTTGAGGGGAAGGAACCAGGTCTGAAGCGGCGAAAACATCACGTAGTCCCTGCCAAAGGAGGCCTTGTCATGTGGGCATTAGTTTATCACGGACCCAAGGATTTGCGGTATGAGCAAATCCCCAAACCTGTTCCAGGTCCTGGGGAAGTGTTGGTAGCGGTCAAGGCGGTTGGGGTGTGCGGCTCCGATGTCCATGGGTATCTAGGGATTACCGGTCGACGGATTCCCCCTATGGTTATGGGCCACGAGTTTTCTGGTGAGGTGGCCGAGTTGGGTCCCGATGTGGAGGGCGTGGAGGTTGGGACCAAGGTGGCCGTCCAACCCTTAGTCTTTTGTGGCAAGTGTGGCCAATGCCGTCAGGGGCATACGCATTTGTGCGTTCAAGCCAAGTTCCTGGGTGTCTTGACCACGAACGGAGCCATGGCCGAGTATGTGGTGGTGCCGGCGAAGCAGCTGTTCCCGTTGCCAGAGGGACTAGGATTTGCGGAAGGGGCTCTAGTGGAGCCGGCGGCTGTAGCCTTGCGGGCCATCAGCAAGCTTGGGGAGCGGCCCATGCCCGAACGGGTTGCCATCGTCGGTGCAGGTCCCATTGGACTTTTGTTGCTCCAATACGTGAAGCTGCGGGGAGCCAAGGAAGTGCTGATGACCGACCTGGAGGATTACCGCCTCGACTTGGCCAAAGAGCTAGGCGCCGACATAGTCCTTAACCCCAAGGAGACAGATGTCGTCATGCGAGCACAAGATTGGACCGAGGGGGAAGGTGTGCAGCTGGCCATCGAGGCCGTTGGCGCCACCCCGACGGTGCAGCAGGCCATGGCCATGGCGGGCCTGCGGGGGACAGTACTGTGGGTGGGGAACTCCGCGCGGTATGTAGAGGTGAATATGCAGCAGGCAGTCACCCGGGAATACACCATTCTTGGCACCTTCATCTACAACCATAAGGAGTTTGGTCAGGCCCTGGAAGATATCGGGGCGGGGCGGGTTAAGGTAAGACCCCTCATCAGCCGCTCCTATCCACTAAGCCGCGGCCCCGAGGTCTTTGCCGCCCTTGCTGAGGGCAAAGAACAAGTCGTCAAAGCCGTGTTGACCAATTAATACTGGGGGGCCTTGCTCGGGCAGGGCCCCCTTTATCCGCGCAGGATCTGTACGATGTAAATATCCGGATTGGCGGCTAGGTCAACTGGGCCTGCCTCCGTGGTCACGATGGGGTGGGTGGGGTTGTGCCGGTCGATATGGACGATCCTGCCTTGCTGTCCACTGCTGAGGATGACCTCTTTGCCCCGGTAGCGGCGCATGATGCCGCCGATGAGTGATTTGACGGGCAAGGCATCTAGCTTATGGGGCGTCATCCCTTCGATTATTTTGAACGATTCAAAGGGGGACAAGGCGTGCTTGTAAGCGCGCCTTGCTGTTAGGGCGTGGAATACGTCACAGGCCGCAAGAATCCTTCCATACAGACTGATTTCCTCCCTGACTAGACCCCGTGGGTAGCCCGAACCGTCGTTTCGCTCATGGTGTTCATAGATGGCCCGGACCACCTTTTCCGGCACCCCAGGGGTATCCCTCAGCAGCTCGTAGGCATGGACAGGATGCTTGCGAGCTTCTTCCCATTCGTGCTCATCTAAGCCGGACGGTTTATTCAAGACTTCCATTGGCATCATGGCTTTGCCCAAATCGTGGAGATAGCCGGCCATAGCCAATTCGAAAAAAGCCTGTTCGCCAAGCTCGAGCCAATGACCGATGGTAGCCGCGAGAGCAGCGACAGCAACCCCGTGGTTGTATGTGTAATGATGCCACTCATAAAGGGAGGTCATCAGCTGAACCACTTGAAAGCCTTGTTCAGGCCGAAAGAGCAATGGTGCTATGGCCTGCTCCGCCTCGGCGTAGTCAACTCTTTCTCCCAAGCTTGCCTTCGTCATCAGAGTCTCCAAGTAATTTGAGGTCTCCTGTACCTGGGTCACCAAGTCATGTTCTGTTTGGGTGTCGTTAGGGATCAGGACCTGGATTTCAAAAATAAAACGTTGGCGAAGCCCTTCAATGATGGTTGGGGTGAGGGTCTTCCCGGCAGCTAGGAGCCGCTGCCCGGACCGGGCAAAGACATCTGCGGCAAGCCGCATGCCCAGCCTGGCTTCATCGAGGGTAATACGGACTTTTTTCATTGGTTAACCACCCTGCCTGGGGGAAAATGGATAGTGTTTAATATCACTTTTCTAGATTCCGGCGCCGCATTCCTGCAATTAACAAGTAATAATCACGCAACCGCCGCAAAAAACGGAAAAACAGGCAGTAGAACAAGAATAGCGAATCTCCTAAAGAGGTTGCATAGAGCCCTTTCCAAACTCGTTGCGCTGGCAAAGTGAGAGCCGAGCGTGTCTTTGCAGGAAAAGACGAAAGGAGGAAGAACTACCATACAAGCTAGTATCTCGACTGAGATGGGAGAGTGGCGCCCTTGCAGGGAACAGCACGGAAGTCGCGGACTTCCTACGCCGAATGGGCATACAGGCAAATCAGGGACGCCATTATTTGGTGGGAGCTGCAGCCCCGGGAGCTAATCTCAGAGAACCGGTTGGCTGAGAAGCTGCATATCAGTCGGACTCCTGTACGGGAGGCATTACTTCGCCTAGAGAGAGAAGACCTCGTGGAGATTGAGCCCCAGCGGGGTGCTTTTGTGGCTCCTATTCGGGTTGAGGAGGTTCTCCAGGCGCGCCTTGTCCGAGAGGTCCTCGAAGTGACGGCGGTAAGAGAGGGATTCGAGCGAATCGGGGCCAGAGAATTGGCTGCGATGGAGAGAGCCATCGCCGATCAAGAAGAAGCTGCTTCAGCCGGGGACTTTCGCGCTTTCGTCGATGCCGATGAGGCTTTCCATCAAGTCATTCTGGATGCGGCCCGGAATGAGAAGCTCAAGGGAGTTGTCGCGCAGATGCAGCTGCACCTCTTGAGGGTCAGGGTGTGGGCCTTGCCGGTCGCTGAACGCTTTCGCTTGATCATTCAAGACCATAGGTCGATCTACAAGGCGTACCTGGAGCGCGACCTGGATCTTGTCGTGGCGCGGATGGAGTCCCACTTAAGACGTACAAAAGAAACCTGTGCCGCCATCGGCAAAAACCCCTTCTTGTGCACTTGACGGCGCAACCCTGTAAAGGGGGGAAGTCTCGGGAAAAGGGGGGAGGTTTATCTAGTATTGGGGTTTTCCTAGATGTAGCAACAGGTGTTAGAACATCACTAAGGAAGGAGAAAAAGCGTTGGCTAAACTCACACCAAGGGAGCGGGTCATGACGACTTTAGCGGGAGGGATTCCCGATCGGGTCCCCTGGATCGAGTCGGGCATTGACCCCGTAGTTGCCGAAAAGCTCTTAGGACGTCCCGTTTCGGTGCCGCCCCGGATCAGGATGGATCCGGAACTCATGGACATATTGAATCTAGACAACGTCAGCGTCAACCTCAAACCGCCCGATGTTGTCGAGCGCACCTTTTCCGGGGGTGTGGATTACGTGGGGGATGGCCTGATTAAGGGCTGGGATGATCTGGACTTTTTGCGGGACCAGCTGCCCGATCCCCACGATGAAAACCTCTACAAACCCATCAATGACTACTTGAAACACCATAAGAGGGACTATGCAGCTGCCTGCGGCTTGCGGGCAGGGATGGCCAATGCTTACCTTAGCATAGGCATTCAAACGTTTTCCCTGATGCTGTACGATGACCGCAAGTTCGTCGAGACGGTGATGGACATCTTCAACGACTGGACCTTAGCTGTAGTGGAGCATATCAATGAGATGGACTTTGATTATGTCATCATCTCCGACGACTTGGCCCACAGCGCTGGACCCTTGTTCTCACCCCAAATCTTCCGGGAACTGTTTGTGCCTCGCTACAGGCGCGTAGTGGAGAAACTGAAGAAGCCCTGGATTCTCCATACTGATGGGAACTTCTTGCCCTTGATTGAGGATCTGCTGCCCCTGGGCATGAGCGCTATCGGCAACCTTGAACCGGCGGCCGTCGACATTGTCCAGCTAAAGAAAGACTATGGCCATCGAGTGGCACTGTTGGGGAACATCGACCTCAACTACACCTTGACCAGGGCCACGGAGGAGGAAGTAGAAGCTCAGGTGAAGCTGCGGATCTCCCAATTGGCCCCTGGCGGAAGGTATCTGCTGGCCAGTGAAAACTCGATTCCCTCATATGTCCAGCCCGAAAACCTCTTGGCCATGAGCCGGGCGGTGGAGAAGTACGGTTACTACTAAAAGGGGAGCAGCCGCTCCCCTTTATCCCTTCGCCAGGATGGACCTGATGACATCGGCATATTCTTCGCTTTCCCGATCCGAAGTGACGATTTCAATGCAGTCTGGGCTGGTGATCCCAAGGCCCAGCTCGCCCGCCCGTTGGATCTGCTCTTGGGCGAAGATGGGCCGATCTTGGATTTCGGGAGTAGTTCCCAGTTCCTTGAGGATGGCAACTCCCACCGCGTCGACGGCGATCCTGTCATGACCAGCCCAAACAACGTTAGCCTTTCTGCGCTCGCCCGTTGCCGGTCCCCCGCTGACAAAGGCCTCAACACCGTCCATGACAATCAGGCAGGGATGATAGGCATAGTTGATTTCAGCAATCATTTTCCGGATATGGGGGGAGTCATGGAGCTCCCTCATGTACTCATAGCCTCGGCGGGGAACTAGGCCGACGGCCAGTTTCAAGGACAAGGTGAAGATGCCGCCGAATTGGTGAGTCTTAAGGCAGCCCGTCGCCACAATCCTGGGAGCCTCGGTGACGATCCGGGGCACGATGAACCCGTTCTTCCAGTGGCTCCCGGGTGGGTTGATTTGGACCCATTCTTCCGGCGGCAGTTCATCGAAATTGATCAGGTCCACGTCCAGCTCTTCCAAGAGCTGGGGGATGCCCTTCTCTCGTAGGACATCGGCCGTCAAAGGCGGGCCGCTTCGTTCGCCAATAGTGATCTTCTTCGCCCCTTGGCTCCGCAAGGCGCCAACTAGAGCCCTTAGGGTGTCGTTATGGGTTGAGCCTGGTGCAGGATCGCTCGTATTAAAATTCGGCTTGATGAGAACATCGAAACCTTCGACGGTGTTCTCCAACAGCTCCATGCACCGCTGGACGCCTTCATGGCGATCGCTGGTCTTCACCAGGGCTATCCGCGCCTTTTTTTCGTTACCAAGCTTCCCTTCCACAGTCTCGCAGGCGGTCCTACATTGCATTGGCAGGCCTCCTCTCCGGTTTGCTGGCTTAATTCCCCCTGGTGACGCTAATTCCTGCTAGAATTGCCTATTCCAACCAAAATTCACACAAGGCCTAGGACTGCAGCTGGCTGACCCGACAAGGTCTTCCTCCGGTGATGGCCAGGAGCTTCTCGACGGACACGGGCACTGCCGAGTTGGGAGTCCCCGCCGCAATATAAACTACCGGGAATCGTTCCATGCTCAAATCGATCAAGATGGGCAGATCCTGGGGGAGGGCGAAGGGACACACGCCGCCGGGAGGATAACCCGTCAGCTCCCAGGCTTCTTCGGGTCTGGCCATCCGCATCTTCTCGCCAACAGTCTCCCTTAAAGCTTTGTTGTCGATCCTGGTATCGCCGCTTGTCACCACCAAGACAGCCTTGGTCTTGCCGACGAAGGCGAGGGTCTTCGCGATCTGACCAACTTCTACCCCTAGGGCCTTGGCCGCTAGGGGTGCGGTGTGGGTGCTCGCATCGAGTTCCATGACTTGCAGTCCGTGGGGATGGAGAAACTCTTTGACCTTTTCTATTGCATCCAATTGAATGCTTCCTCCTTTAGTCCACTAACTATGCCATTGTCTTGGCCAACTGGTCTGCCTTATCCTCCTTGTCTTCGGCGTGGTTAACGATCCAGGCAGGAAATCGCCGTTTTCTTACGAACCCCTAAGCAGGACACGAGGGGGTGATGGGCAATTGGAGGGAGGCCGTAATCCATTGCGGGAAGCTCTCAACACAGAATTCGTTGTAACCTGGGAGCTTGTTCCTGGAAGGGGGGCTTTCGGGAAGGCCCAGGAGGACATCTTGCGCGCTGCTGAGGAAGTAGCCGGGGACGGACGAGTACATGCCTTGACCATCACCGACAACCCCGGCGGCGAGCCGGCGATGGCCGTCGATTACTTGGGAATGGAACTGGTGCGAAAAGGCGTTGAAGTGATCGTCCATTTCACCTGCAAGGACAAGAATCGCAGTCAAATCGAAAGCCAGCTCTACGCCCTCCACCGCGCTGGAGTGCATAACCTGCTGGTGATGAGCGGGGACTACCCGGCCGACAGCCCTGCGGGACGTCCCAAGCCGGTGTTCGACTTTGATCCCATCCATGTTCTGCGCATGATCGGCCAGATGAATGGGGGCTATGAAGTCCCTTCCTTCGGTCCGCCGGAGGTGCTGGCGCCGACGCGTTTTTTCGCGGGAGTCGCGGTGTCGCCCTTCAAGAAGGAAGAGGGAGAGCTCCTAGGCCAGTATTACAAACTCAGAAAAAAGGTCGCGGCCGGCGCCCAGTTCATCGTTACCCAAGTGGGGTACGATGCCCGCAAGTTCCATGAGGTGCTGCAGTTTGTGCGCAGTGCTGGTTGGAACATACCCCTCATCGGCAATATCTATGTGCTTACCTATGGAATCGCTCGGCTGATGTATCAGAACCAATTGCCCGGGTGCGTGGTGACGGAGAAACTCATGGAAGAGCTCGTAAGGGAGAGACAAGGGCCCGATAAGGGGAAAGGGGCGAGGCTCCTGCGGGCGGCCAAGCTTTACGCTTTGTTGAAGGGCATGGGTTATGCCGGCGTCCATATCGGCGGTCACGGTTTGAAGTATCAAGATGTGGTCTACATCATCGAAAAAGGGGAAGAACTGGTCCCCAATTGGCCAGACCTTGTTCGTGAATTCGACTATCCCCAGGAGGGCGGGTTTTACTACTTCCAGCGGGACGAGGGGACGGGGCTGAATACTTGCGAGCCGACAAATCGCCACGGGTCCTTGCCGCCCAAGGGCTTGGACAACCGGTTCTTCCGCCTGCTTCATCATACCCTCTTCGATGAACGGGGGATTTTCTATCGGCCCATGCGTTTGTTCTCCCGGGTGGTCGACGGCACACGGTTGGAAGGGCCTGTCACTTGGCTTGAGCATCTAATTAAGCTGATTAGCAACAACTGTCAGCAGTGCGGCGACTGTGCCTTGTTTGACCTAGCCTACTTCTGTCCCATGTCCCAATGCCCCAAGAATCAGCGCAACGGACCTTGTGGAGGAAGCTTTGAAGGCTGGTGTGAAGTCTACCCCAAGGAGCGTCGCTGCCTTTATGTTCGGGCCTATGATAGACTCAAGGCTTATGGGGAAGAGGAGAACATGGGGCGGTACGAGGTTCCCCCCTGCAACTGGAGTTTGCGCCAGACCTCTTCCTGGCTGAACTTCTACCTTGGCCGGGATCATAGCAGCAAGGTATTAGATCTGGATGAGGGGAAGCTGTGAAGGCTAATCCGATTGCCTCCGGGGCAGCAACTGGGACTGTCGGGGCGGCAACCCTGCGTTGTCGCCCCTTCCGCGTTGACTGACGAGGCTATCCTCCCTGGGTGGCATCGACGACCCAGATTGTCTGCCCAAACTGGATAGGAACGCTAAGGTCCTGGATACGCTGGCTGCCCTGGGAGATCATGACCTGGCCGCGGCTAAAATCGGCTTCTAGGCTTTCCAGGGCGGAGTTCATCTCCTTAAGGGCGGTCAAGAGGTCTTTCAAACTCGAACCCGCCTTCACGGGGACTTTGAGTCCTTCCCGTCTGTACTTCACATCCAAGAGGTCCCGATGGGGGGAGAAGACTTTGACCGTGACTACCTCCGTACTCACTTCACGTCCCTCCTTCTCGATTCAACTGGTCCAACAGAATCATCTCCCGGTCCTCTAGGGGCGGCATACCTGGACCGTACAGACAGCCTCCCGGGCAGGCCAGAAGCTCAATAACCCGGGGGCCTTCCTCCTCGGGCCGAAAAGCCTCCAGATATTCTTGGCAGCGGTCTAGCCCAGAGGCGGTCATGGCCAAAAGGCCGATCCGGGAGGTAGGCTCGTAATAGCCGTCCACCATCTCCTCAGGAAGCAAATCGAGTTGAAGGCCTTCATCTGCCAGCCACGCAAATAGTTCGGTGAAGGTGAGGACCCCATCGGCTGCTCCCTCCTCGACCGCCGCTTCCCTCTTCTTGGCGTGGCAAGGGCCGATGAACACTACTTTGCCTCCAGGCCCCAGCTTTTCCCGCAGGATGCGGCTGTGGGCCACCATGGGAGAGGGGAGGGGAGAGAGGTGCCGCAGGAGATGGGGAAAGTCCCGTCGGATTAGAGCTGCCACCGGGGGGCAGGATGATGAGAAGACCGGCCCGCCCATTCTTTCCGCTTGGCAGATCCGGCCTTGGATAGTCTCCTCAAGGACGGCGATGGTCTCCTCGACCCGGCAAAAGCCAAGCTTTCGCAAAGCAGCTACGATCCTCAAGGGTTCCTTAGCCAAGACAGTGTAGGAAGGGGCAAGGCTGACTGCCACCTCACAACCATCCATCAGCCAGGCTTTGACCTTTGCCAACTGACTTGGAACCTGGATGATGCCGTGGCAATGCCCATCGAACAGGCATTCATGCTGTGATGCTCCCGGCTCCCCATCCTGGAAGACTAGGGCCCGGCGGGGACAAGACGCGACGCACCTTCGACAATCTAAACAAAGACTCGCTTTTGGCAATCAAGGCCGCCCTCCCGCTCCTGGTCTATGGATACTATTTGAACGCGAGGGACGATATTCCTGCGCTATGGCGGTCAACATTCGAAGAGTTTAGTCAGTCTTTTTCCACAATAGGAGGAAATTAGGTCATTGGTGGCGTAGTCAATCTTGTGGTAAATCCCACTGGTGTTCCGTCCAGCCCCGGGAGGTGTCCATTCTAGGCTAGGACGGCGGATATAACCAATCATCCGGGGAGGTGGCGTTAATGGCTAGGATTTTCAATTATGCAATGGGGACGGAGATCGTCTACGGGATTGGCGCCAGCAAGGATACGGGCAAATACGCGAAGGATTTGGGCATTTCCCGTGCGCTCATTGTGACTGATCCGGGGATCGAGAAGGTTGGTCTGTTGGAGGGTATCCTAGCCTCCCTCAAAGAGGCGGGAGTCGAAGTGACGATCTTTGCCGAAGTGGAGGAAAACCCCCTCGATACCACAATTGAACGGGCCTATGAGCTCTATGCCGAGAAGGGGTGCGACGGCGTCATCGGAGTCGGTGGAGGCAGCTCCATGGACTCGGCGAAGGCCGTAGCCCTCCTGGCCACGAATCCTGGACCGTTGATGAGGTATGAAGGCTTCGCCAAGGCAGAAAACAAGGCTGGAACCGTCATCTGCATTCCCACCACCGCGGGCACCGGCTCGGAGGTAACGACGACGTCTGTGATTACCGATTCCAAGCGGGACCAAAAAACGGTGGTCAGCGGTCCCCAGTTGACTGCGACTTTGGCCCTGTGCGACCCGGAGCTGACGGTCAGCCTGCCGCCGTTCCTGACGGCGACGACGGGGATGGATGCCCTCAGCCATGCGCTAGAGTGTTATGTTAACACTAATACTAACCCCATTTCGATGGCCCTGGCCTATCGGGCCATGGAACTCATCGGCAAGAACCTGCGGGCCGCCGTGGCCAACGGGCAGAACTTGGCTGCCCGGGACGGGATGTTGATGGGCAGCCTACTGGCGGGGATGGCCTTTAACGTCACCCGGCTGGGACTTGCCCATTCAGCGGCTATGCCCCTGGGCAGCTGGGAGAATAAGCTGCCCCACGGCTTGGCTAATGCCATCATGCTCCCCCGGGTCACGGAATTCAACCTGATGGCTGATTATGAGCGTTTTGCCGAAGTGGCCAAGGCCTTAGGAGAAGATATTGAGGGTCTGCCGCCGCGAGAGGCAGCGTTCCTTGCCGTGAAGGCCCTTGATGACCTGGTTGCCGACATCGGTATTCCAGCCCGGCTCGGGGATGCGGGCATCAAGCGGGAGAACATCCCCGCCATCGCGGAGGAGACGATGAAGAGCCGCAACACCCTGGTCAATCCTCGCCAGGCCACGCTGCAGGAGGTCATCGAGCTTTTAGAAAGAAGTATGTAACTTGCCTATGGTCGACCATTGGGAGCCGTAGGGCTCCCAAATTTGTTTCTGTGAAGGGGATGCCAAGGTGGAGGCTTCTGCCAAGTCCTTAATCGCTGTATGTCACGAACTCTATCAACGGGGATTCGTCAGTGGGTCGGGGGGGAATGTTAGTCTGCGAACCCAGGATGGGTTCTTGATCACTCCTTCGGGCTTTTCCCTGGGGACTCTGACTGAGGACCAGCTAGCGAAAGTGGATTTTGCCGGCCGCCCTCTCGTTGGGAGCCGACCCTCTAGGGAAAGCCCAATGCACCTGGCCATCTATCGGGCGAGGGAAGATGTTCAGGCCATTGTTCACACCCATTCGCCCCATGCTACTGCCCTTGCCTGTCTCCTCGAGCCCGGGCGGCCTATTCCGCCCTACACGCCGAGCTATGCCTATCTAGTTCGCCAGCTCCCCCTTATTCCGTACTACTGCCCTGGCTCCCAGGCCCTTGCCGATGCCATCCGCGAGAAAGCCTCCGGCGCGAATGGGTTTCTCCTGCAAAACCACGGGGTGGTAGCTTTGGGGGCGAGCCTAACCGAAGCCCTGAGCGTTGCCGAGGAGATCGAAGACAACTGTCGCATTTACCTTTTGACCCAAGGCCAAGCCCGCTCCTTGGCAGCGGAGGAAGTGGATGAGATTTGGAGGTTAATGAAGTGACCGCCTGCTGCCGACGGTGCTTGTTAGGAAAGAGTCATGGCGATAACGAGGGGCGCTCCTTGGGGCGCCCCTGGTGAGCTGGTTATCTGCCTAAGACGCTACGGACCGCCTCTTCAATAGCGGGAGCATCAACTTTCATGATGCGACGCAGATCGTTCATGTCTCCAGCTGGGGGCCATACATCCCGAAGCCCCACCCGTTCGACCCGGCAGGGGTGTCTCCCGGCAACTACCTCGCTCACTGCTCCTCCAAGGCCGCCTAGGATGCTGTGCTCCTCCACGGTGACGATCCCCTTCGTCTCCCGGGCGCAAGCTACGATCGCCTCTTCATCAAGGGGCTTGATCGTGGCCACGTCTAATACCCGGCAGTTGATGCCTTCCTTGGCCAGGTTGTCGGCGGCCACGAGGCACTGGTAGACTGAGGGCCCAACGCCGATGAGGGCCACGTCGTCCCCTTGGCGAAGCTCAAAGGCTCTACCGATGACAAACTCCGTATCCTCGGGATAAATGGTGGGGTCGGCGGGACGACCTAAGCGAAGATAGACGGGACCTTGATAGTCCACGATCGCGGCTACCGCAGCCGCCGTACTGTTGGCATCCGCGGGAGCCACCACAGTCATATTGGGCAGGGCGCGCATGGTGGCCAGCTCTTCAATCCCCATATGGGTGGAGCCTGTGAGGCCTCCAGTCAAGCCTGCGGCCATGCCGACTATTTTCACGTTGGTATTCATGTAAGCCACATCCACCCGGATTTGTTCAAAGGCCCGGCCCGTGGTGAAGGTGCTGAAAGTGACAACAAATGGAATCTTGCCCTCGAGGGCCAGTCCGGCGGCAAAACCGACGCCGTTTTGCTCGGCGATGCCAATGTTGAAAAACTGGTCAGGGAAGCGCTTGGCAAAGGGCGCAAGTCCCATCGGGCCCATCAAGTCGGGGGTGATGGCGATGATGTTCCGATTCTTCGCGGCAAGGTCCATGAGGGCCTCGACAAAGCTCTCCCTAAACTCCTTCATAGCGACTTCTTGCAACTCAACCACATCCCCTCTACTGGTTACTGGAGACGCCCGAGGGCTTCCTCGATTTCCTGGAAGGCCAGTTGGATCTCCTCATGTGTCGGCCGGGCGCTATGCCAGGCAGGATTATTCTCCATAAAAGACACGCCCTTGCCCTTTGTGCCGCGGCAGATGAGAACCCTAGGGGATTCCTTAGCTTCTTTAGCCCAGGCAAGACCATCTAAGATCTCCGGGAGCGAGTGGGCGTCGATCTCCCGCGGCTCCCAGCCAAAGGTTCGCCAGCGATCGCCCAGGGGCTCTAAGGGAATAAGTTCTTCCGTCGGTCCGTCGACTCCCTGGGTGTTCCGGTCGACGATGGCGATGAGGTTGGTCAACTGAAAGCTTGCCGCAGCCATGATGGCCTCCCAAACGGAGCCTTCCTGCAGCTCGGCATCCCCGAGGAGCACATACACCCGGTGCTCTTTCCCGTCCATCTTGGCGGCCTGGGCCATCCCCAGCCCGATGGACAGGCCATGGCCTAAGGCCCCGGTGCTGGCCTCGATCCCCGGTATCTTGTGCATATCAGGATGCATCGTCAACGGCGCCCCCGTATCTTCAAACTCATCAAGCCAAGAATCGGGGAAAAAGCCAAGCCTGGCCAAAGCCGCATAAACGGTGGGGCAGCTGTGGCCTTTGCTGATGATGAACCTGTCCCGGCCATCCCACTTGGGGTTTTTCGGATCGATCTGCAATACGTCAAAATAGAGACAAGCGACAATCTCAGCACACGATAGGGAGCCGCCAAAATGACCGGTGCCCGAGTGGGCAAACATGCGCACCACATCTTTGCGCAGCTCCCAAGCTATGCGTTCTAATCGGCGAATCTTATCTGTTTGAATGATCGTCACCCTCTTTCCAGCTCAATTGCAAAGCTAACAACCGCCGTTAACTTTCTCTTTCCCGATGGGAACCTCCTGCCCTCAGTCTTCACCAAAAACAACTTTTGCCGTCGCTGGTTGGTGGAGGGACTCCTTCGCACAAAGGAAAAGCCCCCGTTTCCGGGGGCTCAGCCTTAGAAGCTTGGCGGCCCAACATGCCGCAGCTCGATGGTCTTCAGGGCTTGGATCTCCCTTGCGCCGGTGAAGGTATCGGTAGGGACGATCAAGATCAGCTCACCGGTCCAATCGGGGATGTCCCCGGCATTAGGTGCCATGACCATTTCCCAGTTATAGGCAATCATGGCTTGGGTGCCGGTTGGGGTGAACTCCAGCTCCGACCAAGACAGGACGCCGCTGTAGCCGTCAGTCGCATAGCAGGCCAGATAAAGGCCTTTCCGCTGACCGTACAGGCGATTGCCTTTCACTGCCTCATAGCCCGTCGCATACTTGACTAAATCGACTAGACGGATGCCGGTGAAATCCCATACGCCCCGATCGCCGGCATGTTCGCCGTAGACAATCACATTCTTGGCGAGAACTCCCGGGACAGTGCCGCTTTCCACCAGCTCCCGCAGCTCCGCGGTGGTGAACTCGGCCACCGGACCTCCTTTAGCCACCATGTCCACGATGATAACCGATGAACTAGTCGCGATTTCCTTGTCTGCCGCCGATGCCGCCGAAAGACACATACACATAACAACCAAGATGATCGCCAAGACTCTCATCGACTTGCGCACCTTACCCACTCCTTTCCCTAAAGCTTTGTGCTTGTTAGGACATAACGCCCATCACCTAGTTCGCCGGATTGGCAGGGGATTCCTTGTGAAAAGGCAAGTTTTTCCTCTACAGGTCCTCAACGCCCGGGCGCACGGCTCCGCCAAGAGATTGATGCGGCTAAGGTGCATCAAGAGGATAGTCTTCTTTGTTGCCATCGGATCTTGACGGGGATACTTGGTGGTGGTAGAATCTGTTTAGCGACTATATACATAATGTATATATACATAAGTTCAGGAGGTGGTTGGCTTGAGCAAAGGAGAGGGCCCCGCGGTTTGCGGGCGCATGGAACGGTTCATGGAACCTTGCCTGATTTTGCTCCTCCTTGAAAGTCCCGCCCACGGCTATGAGCTTTTAGAACGACTCGGCCAGTTTGGGTTCGAGGGGGGAAGCGCCGATGCCGCCAGTATGTATCGGACCTTGCGGCGTCTTGAGGAAGAGGGGATCCTAGTCTCCCAATGGGAAGAATCGGATGCCGGTCCGCCGCGGCGATCCTACCAAGTTACGGAGGAAGGGCGCAGGCTCCTTGGGCGTTGGCGGGAAACCATCAAAGCCAACAAGAAGCGATTGGAACGTTTCCTCGCACAGTGTGACCAGATCCTTGAGGGAGGTGCGGCTGAATGTACACCGTGATCATCTACATCGCTGCTGTGGCGGGAGTCATCCTCTCTTGGCGAAGGAGCAAGGAAAAAACCCGCAAGGCCCTAACCATTGGGAGGAGATCCCTGCTCAACATGCTGGCGCCAATGCTCACCCTAGTTGGCATCATCGGCTTGATCATGGTCTTTCTGCCCCCGGAGTGGATCGCCGCCCATCTAGGCGAGGGGGCTGGGCCCATCGGGACCTTGACCGCGGCCCTGGTAGGGGCCATCACCTTAATCCCAGGCTTCGTTGCCTATCCTCTGGCAGGCTCCCTCTACCGTGCCGGAGCGTCTGTCATGACGGTAGCGGCCTTCATCACCACCTTAACGATGGTGGGCTTCGTTACCGCGCCTTTCGAGAGCAAGCAGCTAGGCAGGCGGTTCACCCTATGGCGCAATGGGCTGAGCTTCCTGTCGGCCCTAGTTATTGCTTACGTGATGGGGGTGCTTTTGTCATGAAGAAAAGGAGCCCGCTGCTCTTGTTGGTCCTTGCCTATGGTCTCCTCGGCATCCTCATGCCCGCCCAAGCCCTCAAAGCCGTGAGCACCGTTGGGCGGAACTTCAAGGAAGTAGCCTTCATCTTGCCGCCCGTTTTCGTCCTGATGGGGCTGCTGGATGTATGGGTGCCTAAGGAGACGGTGGAGCTTCATCTTGGCCACACAAGCGGCCTGCGAGGTGTTTTGCTGTCGATCCTGCTCGCTGCGGCTGCAGCAGGTCCGATTTATGTGGCCTTTCCCATCGCGGCGACTTTGCTTCGCAAGGGAACCCGCCTCCTGAACATCGTCGTCTTTCTGACCGCTTGGGCGGCTGCTCACCTCCCCATGATCATTGTGGAAATGCGCTTCCTAGGGCTTCCCTTTGCCTTGCTGCGAACGGGGTTGACCCTGATCATGGGCGTTGCCATCGGCGCCATCATGGAGCGAATGGCCGTTACTATCGAACCAGGCCGGTAGGAGGGAAAGACAATCAACAGATGAGCCCTGGCCATCGGGCGCTTGGGCCGCCGGAGAGGGAGATTGAGGCAGCGACAAAGATCGGCCGGGGGGATCTGACCGTCTCCTTGGAACATGTCCAGCGCCGCGGCGAAGTGGGCCTGCTGGCCGCGGCCATCACCGCCATGAAAGAGGGCACGGTGCGGACTATCGGTCAAGCATCAGCGGGCGGCCTCGGCCGCGAGCGCGTCGGTGGTGGAAGCGGCAATGGGGGCGACGGAGTCTGCTGGCACCTTGGAAGACCTGGCCGAGAGCGCCCGGACGATGTCCGAGGCTGCCGATCAGGTTTCCCAGATCGTCCATCTGATCAGCGCCACGGCGGAACAGACCAACCTTGGTTCTCAATGCAGCCATCGAAGCGGCCGGGGATGCGGGCCGGGGCTTTGTGGCTGAGGAAATCAGGACCTGGCCGAGTAGGCGACAGAAATCATGGGCCTCATCCGGGAGATCCAGAGGGACACCGGCACGGCAGTCCAACGGACGGAGGCGAGCGCCGCATTCATCGAAGGGGGAACAGGCAAGTTGGAGCTGGCAGGAGAATCCTTCCAAGGAAACGTCGGGGCAATCGAGGAAGTGTTGGAGCGCTCCCAGGGGGGGAGATCTTGTCCCAGGGCTTAGGTGCCACTAGCCAGCAAATCGCCGCCGCGACGGAAGAGGAGTCGGCCAATTTGGAAGAAGTCTCTGTCCAGATTGCAGCTCGGCGGGGTCACCAGAAGCTGCTGCAAGAAGTCCCGGATATAAGGCAACCCCCGTCTAGGGACGAGGGATGGAGTCCTCATCGGTCCACCTGAAGCCCTCCTGGGTAAAGAGCTCGACACATGCGTCGACTACCTTGTCATCGTAGCAGACGCCCCGGTTTTGGGCAATCTCCCCGAGGGCCGCCTCGATCCCTAAGGCTGGTCGGTACGGCCGGTGGGAGGCAATGGCTTCCACTACATCGGCCACGGCTAGGATTCTAGCCTCGAGGAGGATGGCATCCCCTTCAAGGCCTTTGGGGTATCCCGATCCATCCAGCCGTTCTTGGTGCTGGAAGATGATCTGGTCCACCGGGGCATCGAAGGGAATGGCTTTGACGATGTCCCTGCCCACCTGGGGGTGGGTCTTGATCAGGTCCATTTCGACCGGCGTCAGCTTCCCTGGTTTGTTTAGGATCTCCGCGGGGACGTACACCTTGCCGATATCATGGAGCAAGGCGGCGATGCGGATCGCCTGTTGCTTCTCGGCGGAAAGCCCCATCTTCGCCGCGATGGCGGAGGCGAGCTCCGCCACCCGTTGTTGATGTCCAGCGGTGTAAGGATCCCGTTTTTCGGCCATCGTAGCCAGGGCCCTGACGGTCCCTTCCAGAGTCCTTTGCAGCTTGGCGAAGCTTTCTTGCATGGCTTGCTCGGCGGCTTTAGCCGCGGTGATGTCTTCGAAGACCTCCAGCAGAGCTCGCTCCCCATCGACTTCGAGGAGCCGATAAGTGATGCGAAAGCTCCTGCCCCCCAAGAGCCCGTCTACTTCCAGGCTTCCCCTTTGATCAGGCTCTATCGGCCCCAGCCAGGGGCAATGCGGACATGGTCTCCCATCATCCCGCAAGACAGCATAACACATCTGGCCGAGGGCCTCGGGTCCTACCTTGTCTTCCATTTCCTCGTTCATACAAAGCAAAGTGAAGTCTTTCGCCACGATATCCATGGCGAAGGGAACGGCGCTAAGGGTGTTCTGGCTAAACAGCTGCTGGCATCGGCGCGGGCCCATCGACTATCCTCCCTGGGCATCGACCATGGGGTAAAGCTCCTGGTCTTCCCGGGTGATGCGTTCGTGTAATACGTCGAACACCCTCTTGGTTTCTTCGATAAACTCTGCCGCCCGGGCCTCGATCGTCCCGGCGTCGGGCCATTTGCGGACGTACTCCTTAAAAGTCGCGCTAATACCCCCCATTTCCCCCATGAATTCTTCGGCTAGGGGACGCAACTGGTCATCTTTGAGGAGAGAAGGGTAGAGGGCATTATCCTCCATGGCTAAATGGACCGTCAGCTTGCCGGCAAGGGTCGATAGCAGCTGGGGCACCTTCCGCGCGTCTTTTTTCAAGTCGTTGGTGAGCAGGGATGAGATTTCCTGCACAATGGCCATGATTTCATCATGCTGCCTGCGAAAACGGGCCGTTCGCACCATGGACAACCACCTTTCACCAAGATTGCATAGGTGACTTCTGCCTTTTCTTGCATAATCCTGCCTTGAGGGGGCGTGGGCGAGGGATGCAGCCATGGAGGGAAAAAGAAAATGTATGATAAATACTTGATAGAAGTCAGGAGAGAGGGATCTCGACAATGACATTGAATATAGTATAATACTAGTGACCAAAAGCACAAATAATCACAGGATTGTGGGAGATCACGCTTTGGGGAAAAAACCTTCTTACAGCTTGAATATGAGATGGAGGGGAGAGATTTTTCTGTCGCCGGCACCGCTGCGTCCAAGATTAAGAAAATGCTCACAGAGGTGGGCTTTGAACCCGAGATCATCAGGCGCACGACGGTCGTAGCCTATGAGGCGGCAATGAACATCGTCATCCATGCCTTTCGAGGCCGCCTGTTAGTCCACATCGAAGCCGATGGCATTGGCCTGACGGCCATCGATGAAGGCCCAGGGATCCCCGATGTGGCCATGGCCATGCAAGAAGGGTATTCAACGGCCAGCGCGTCGATCCGGGAAATGGGGTTTGGGGCAGGCATGGGACTGCCGAATATTAAGCGGCATGCCGATGGCCTGGCCATCGAAACCAAAGTGGGAGAAGGAACCACCCTTAAGGCTTGGATTAACTGCAAGAAGGGGTGATTGCCGTGCCGGAATACTTTCACTCGGTGACTTTGGACCGGGACAAGTGCAAAGGATGCACCAACTGCATCAAGGGCTGCCCGACCGAAGCCATCCGGGTGCGGGACGGCAAGGCGGTAATCATTGAGGAGCGGTGCATCGACTGCGGCGAATGCATCCGGGTTTGTCCCAACCGGGCTAAGGCCGCGCTCACGGAAGAGCTGAAGGATATTGCCCGCTTTCAGCGGCCAATTGCCCTCATTCCCCCGTCCCTCTACGGGCAGTTCCCGCCCCATGTAAGTCCCGGCGCCATCGCGGCGGCCCTAGAGGCTATTGGCTTTGCCCGGGTCGTTGAAGTTGGCTTAGCCGCGGAGTATGTGACGGAGGCGGTCGCTGAGTATCTGGAAGAACATCAATCTCCCAGGCCCCTCATTTCCTCCGCCTGCCCGGCGGTGGTCCGCTTAATTCAGGTGCGGTTCCCATCTTTGGCGGATCTGATCATCAGAGTCGAGGCGCCCATTGAGGTTGCCGCGGTCATCGCCAGGGGCGGGGAACAAGGGGAAGGGGTGTTTTTCATCAGTCCTTGTCCGGCCAAGATGACCTCCATCAAGCAGCCCGTCGGCAGGGCCCGTTCGGGGTTAGATGGGGCCCTCAGCATGGCGGAGGTCTATGGACAGATGCTGCCCCTCTTGCGGAAGGTGGAGCCCTTGCCCGGGTATCCCCAAGCCTCCCATGTTGGCACTAGCTGGGGACGGTCGGGGGGAGAACGGGAGGGGGTTTCCGGTCGCAGCTTAGCTGTCCATGGCATCCACCATGTAATTAAGATCTTTGAACTCATTGAACAGGGAGGGTTGACCGATTACGAGTTCATCGAAGCCCAATCATGCCCTGCGGGATGTGTCGGCGGATGCTTAACGGTGGAGAATCCCTTCGTCGCGGAAACGAACCTGAGGCATATCGCCTCGCGTTACCCAATTGGAATGGGCCATCGGCCTAAAGTTGCAGGCGAAGTCCTGCGGCTGGCCAAGCCGATTACCCCTCGCAAGATTTGGCAGCTTGATGATGATGCCACTCGGGCCATGGCCAAGCTTCTCCTCCTCCAGGAGACGGAGAAGGAACTGCCCGGTTTGGATTGCGGCTCTTGTGGATCCCCCAGCTGTCGCACGTTGGCCGAGGATATCGTTCGGGGCCGGGCATCCATCAACGACTGCATCTTTAACCTGCGGGAGCGGGTGCGCCGGCTGGCTGAAGAGATGGTGGATCTTGCCGGGAAAGTACCGCCAGCTATGGCCGGAGGAGAAGGTGAGACAATTGACTCTGAATGACCTGGCCGAAAAGCTCAAGCTACAGTTTCATACCTATCCTCGCGAAGTGAAGGAGGTGACGGGGGGCTACGCCGGAGACCTGTTGTCCGATGTGATGGCCAACGCTCGGGATGGGCAGGTGTGGCTGACGATTCAGGTCCACGAGAACATCGTCGCGGTGGCTCTGCTCACCAATGTAGTTGGGGTGATCATCACCGGGGGGAGGAAGCCCCTGCCAGAGACTCTGGAGCGGGCCCGGGAAGAAGGTGTTGTGATTCTAAGCTCTGATCTCTCCACCTTCACCTTGGGCGGGGAGATTTATCGGCTGTTGGAGGAGCGGAATGCGCTGGTTCACGGCTGACTTGCATGTGCATACCGACCTTTCCCCTTGTGCCAAGTCCATGTCCCCAAACCGGATCGTCCGGGCGGCGGAAAGGGCCGGAGTAGATGTCATCGCCATCTGCGATCATAACTCGGCCGCTAACGTAGCCGCGGTCCAGGCGGCGTCTGCACAGGTAGTGGTCTTGCCGGGACTAGAAGTCAGCACGCGGGAAGAAGTCCACTTGGTCTGCTTGTTTGACCACCTGGAAGGCGCCCTCGCTTTGCAGGAGGTGGTCTACCGGGAGCTGCCTGGGGAAAACGACGAAGAAGTCTTCGGCCCTCAGTGGCTGTACAACGAGGAGGGGGAGCGGATCGGCCTGGAACGCAGACTCCTCGCGGGAAGCTGTCGGCTCAGCATGGGAGCCGTCATCGCCATGGTGGAAAACCTTGGGGGGCTGGTCATTGCCGCCCACCCGATGCGAACCTACGGCGGCATCATCGGGG
>ERZ773359.2123-NODE-2123-length-25831-cov-6.854244_pt1 | contig 25831 bp, 20 predicted proteins | sample MGYA00374955_ERZ773359 | MGnify/ENA primary metagenome ERZ773359 (study PRJEB29098, sample SAMN04486028) | biogas fermenter metagenome | study: EMG produced TPA metagenomics assembly of the Biogas fermentation microbial communities from Germany - Plant 4 DNA1...
AATATACGGACAATTTACGACATCTACTGCTGGACACAATGCGGCAGCATTAACATTAAAGCTTTGAAGAGGAAAAATAGAAGCCCACCATAAAAAACGGCATTGATAGTTGCATTTAAATAAAATGCAAATAATAACTTGTTAGCAAGCATAGTATCAACTCCTTTTTGCTTTAGGAAATTTTTAACATATTTTTCGGTATCATTATTGGGCGATTGATTAATGTAGAATAATATTAATTTGGAATACAAAAAATGAACACACCCAAACAGGTGTGTTCTAGAATGTATATATAACACTTCCAATCATTTCTTTTTCCTATTTGGTAGTTTTGTTTGCTTTTTTACGCTATTAACAATGTAAATATCTTTAATATTTCTTCCATCCGGTAATTTTACAGCAAGTGATTTTTCGCAATAATCTTTATTCGCAAACATATTTAGTATCATCGCACAATCATGGATAGCAGCATTTTCAATCATATGTATATCATCATAATAGTATGGGTCAATTAAGCTGTAACGATAAAAGTCAAAATCCTTTATTAATTCTTGGCTGTCTTTATGCTGTTGCATACGTGTAAATACATTTTCTGATTTCCCTACATAAAAAAATCCCTTTTTAGAATCATACAACATATACACTCCCGTTGTATTATCATCTGATTTGAGTTTACTTTTAAATTCTTCTTTATCATACTCACACCATGGAGTTATCTTATCTTCTAAGTAAAAATCAATTGCATCTTTATTCTCGTCTTCTATAACATCTTGTTTTCTAACAATTCTCATTGATTTACGAATATATTTATTATAAGGATTATCTGGATTATAAATTGTAATATTTTTTAAAATTGCTGTTTTTTCCACAGAGTTAAATTCAATTATAAATCCCTCTCTATCAATATTATCTGGCCATTGTACACCGCCTTGTTCATATGCAAGCGTACTTACAAACAATTGCTGTAGAAGACCAGATAATCCTTTAGAAAAAATAGTGATATAATAATTATACTGCGGAACAATTTTTTCCATATTTTTTCAATCCTGATTCAGAAAGAAATTCAACTATCGTATCAGCATTTGCAAGTTTTTCGGCTGTACTACGTACATAATTTTTACTATACTCTTTAACTTTTTCCTTAAAGAATCTTCCCATTAAATCATCTCTAAAACGAAGTGAACGATTCGGTTGAACAATAATGTAATAAATACTTTTATTATCTTTCATTCTTTTTAAATATCGATATACTTCTGGGTTCTGCTCATATTTCTCTAAAACAGATTCATCAATATCAAATTTATATTTTATTGTCTCATTTTCTGTTAATTGTAGTGATTTATCATATATTTTCATACGATGATGTGTATAGAAATTTTCTATATTATTTTCATCCTTCTTCTTTGATGTAATACTGTATTTTAATTCATATTGTACAGAAAAAATCATTTTACTAACCTCTAAAATTCAAATTATTTAGCTAAGTTTTATCAACTAAGTTTTAATGTACAAAAGTTCAATATATTTCATTTACTCCACCATTATTACTTCTCCCGTCACCGTTGAATACAGGCACATTTCTGTTACCTTTTCGTTTGTTAATCGTTCGAAAATCATTTTGTAAGCCTTCAGCTGAGAGCTGTATTTACTTACAAGAATTTCGTCCATTGTTTTTCCTCTCCGGGGTTTATTTGTTTTATAGTCCACGATACTCCATTCATTATCAGCTTTTATTACCAAATCCATAACGCCTGAAACAATGATCGGCCTTTGTTTGCCATCCCGCACTTCTGCTGATTTTAAATATTGTTGAAGGTGAGCATAAAGACCGTCTCCATAAGATTCATCATCTTCGGGATCGACCTTCAGCCAGAAGGCCATCTCCGGCATTATTTTTTCTGCTCTTTTTAAGGTATCCGCCACATACGATTGCAAATACAAATCAACCTGGTTTAAGATATATGGGCTTATTTGGATAAAAATCGTATCAGTGCAGCCTTTAATATCTTGCGAGTTTTTTAATGAACCGTTGTAAAAAAGTCTAAAGTTTTTGCTCGTTACATCTTCGTTCAACAGGATTTCCGAAACAGCGGTTTTAATTATGTTCTCAATTTCGCTTTTGTCAGGAAAAACCTTATTATTCTTTATAAACTCATTGACAATAAGCTCAAATACCCTATGTATGCATGTTCCCCATATGGGCCCATAGGGTTGTCCGGCATCATAACCAAATTCATCAGCAATTTTATCGGGCAACTCAACTGATAGATTTTCCTCTCCTTCATCCTCCGGTTTGTCTTCCTGAATAAACGTGATACTTATCTCATCATCTTCAGGTCTTTTTACCCTTTCTTTTTCCAGCCTGCTGGGCAATATGGAAGTATATGACGGAGCGTCAATATTTTTTCGCCATGAATCCTCAAATTCATCAAAACTTAGCTTTTCTGATAAGTCCATAACTTCGACAACAGGGTTATCAGAATCTGTACTGTCTTTAGAATCACCGGATTCCTGGTTCCCCTTTTTAGGTTCTTCTATGGCATTAACCCATGAATCATCCAATTCGGGACAATTAAATTTCTCTATGAGCCTGTACCAATATCCTTTATTATGTTCCTTATCATAATCTGCAATAATCAATAATTCTTCCGCTCTTGTTGCCGCTACGTACAGCAGCCTTTTTTCTTCTTCCTCCAGGTATTTCTCTTCTTCATTAAATTTGTTATCCCAATCGGGTATTTGCACGAAAAACTGGGAATGTCCAAATCTATTCTTGCTTATAAATCTGAAATACCCTTTTGGCACAGGGCTGCCTTTCTGCCCGCATTCTTCCCAGAGTCTCTCAATATGCATCGAAACAGGCTTTTCCTTGTCTGATTTATACGGTGAAGCCAAAATCACCACTTTAGCCTGCAGGCCTTTAGCCTGATGCAGATTCATAAGTCTTACACCTTTCTCATCAGGACTTGCCGGAACCTGATTCTTGTATGTTTTCATCAGAACAGCTTCCAGTCTTTCTATATATCTTGACAGATCGTTTTCCGCTTTTGTGCTGCTTATGTCCTTCTGGGATTCCAATAACTGATTTAGATTTTTATAAGACTTTCCGGCATCCGGCATCAGCCTGGCGCCGCTTTTAATGCCAAGATCTTCTGAAATATAATCAGTTAATGATACAGGATCATTAATCTTTCGGTGTAGGCCGTAATAATATTTCAGTTTGTTCAAAGCCTGTCCGACAGGTGTTGCAGCCAATTCATCTGTCTGTTTATAAAAAATCGATAATTTTCCGCCGTTTTCAATATATTTATGTATATCATCCAAATTTATATTAAACACATTATGAATCACTGCCGTGAGACTTATAGCGTCATTGGGATTTTGAATCACTTTCAATATTCTGATAACATTCCTGTTAATATGATTGTCTATATTTATATTTCCTGTGTGGATTACAGGAATGCCTTCCCGGGTCATGGCATCATAATATACGTGGTTTCCCTGCGCAAGCGGAGTAATGACCATTATATCTTCAGGCTGAACCTTTTTGCTGTCCAATAGCTTCTTGACAATCGCGACTACATTGTCGACATCATCGGAAATAATATCATCTTTTTTACTATATTCAACTACATATTTAAAAACACGATTTACATTATCATTCGCTGAATTGGAACACATCTCGCAATAATTTGCCTGGTAAACATCATCTTCCTTATCGGCAAAAAATCCGTTTTTGAAAGCTTTGTTAAAAGATTCGCACAAAGATGGTTTGGATCGGAAATTAGTAGTTAGCTCCAAAATCGATCCACCATGATCTGAAATCAATTTTTTAACGCTTTTATACACAGAGATATCGGCGCGACGGAACCTGTAAATAGCTTGTTTGGGATCACCGACAACGAACAGTGAGCCGGGTTCAGGTTTAAATTCCATCCAATTAATACCTGATCCACGATTGTTACCGGTAAGATAGAATAGAATCTCTGCCTGTATTGGATCCGTATCCTGAAATTCATCAACATAATAAGATTTATATCTAGCTTTAAAATGCTCTCTTACTTCAGGATTTTCCCGCAGCATATCCCTGGTTTTTATGAGCATGTCAGAAAAAGAACAAAGATTATTTGCTCTTTTATATTCGTCATAAGCATCCATGGCTGCTTCTATCAAATTCATACATTCAATGTAAATAGAATCCTGAATTCTGTCATATTCAGAACATAGTTTATTATGCAGTTCAACCAGCTTATTGATAGTCTCTTCGCAATTGTCAGGCATTTTTTTTCTTTTGTTAAACAGCTCTGACGATTTGATTCCCTGGGCTGTTGTTATTTTTACTCCTATTTCTTTCAGCCAGCCGGACATTATACCCTTGATATTTCTGAAATTATTATTGTTTCCGCTGTTATCCAGAACTTTACCGGCTTCTTCAAGCCATTTTTTAAAAGGTGCTTTTATGTAACCGTCCAGGATACTAAGCAATTTTACGATTTGTTCTATAATCTCGTTTATTGAACTTGTGATTTGGGGCAGATCAGCCATTGTTACAGGCTTGTCCAGCTGTGGCAAAACTCTTTCAACATCCCGGTTATTGTAGCATGCCAAAAATGTCTCCTGTAACTGGAAAGGATCTATTCCTAATTTTCTTAAGTCGCTGACTTGTCCTGAATTATTATCATCTGTCACAAAATCGAGCCAGAGTTTACTGAGATGTCTTCGTTCCTCCTCTTCGTCTATTTCAGTAAAACTGAAGCCCAAACCGGAATAGAAGGGCTGTTCTTTAAGCAGCTTGGCACAAAAAGAGTGGATAGTGCCGATAAAAATTTTATCCCTGTTTTCATAGGCCTGTTGTAATTTATTATTTATCCGGGTTTGACTCTGTTCTTCTTCCTCTATGGTTTCTCTCAAACTCTTTATAAATCTTTCGGTTAATTCATTCGCAGCCTTTTTTGTAAATGTTATGACCACGATTTGATCTGTAGTGATTTCCGTGTTCAATAACTGGTTGATGATCCTGTTGATAAGTTCGGTTGTTTTCCCTGCGCCTGCGCCTGCTTCAACAAATATATTCTTATTGAATTCAGTGCTTATTATATTCCTTTCATACTGATCTTTGGGAACATTCGGGGCTTGTGTCATGCGTCTTCCACCTCTTCGTCTGCCTTAACTTCGCATATTGCATTGTAACTGCAGAATTTTATGCAATAATCCCGCGTATCTTTTATTTCTTTTTCGCTTAAGTCTTCTTTGTCAATACATCTTATGAATCTGTTATCATTTTTTAAATCATTCAATAAAAGCTCAATAATTCCAGACATTTCTTTCCTGTAATCTTCGCTTTGTTCGATAGGGCCGGCTTGCTTATATTCTTTGATAAACTCATACCTGGCCCTTATTACCTTTGCAGGCATACCGGCCCGCTCCAATATCTTCTCCAAAGCTATAGAATAAAGATAATGCTGGAAATGCTTTCCTTCGTCCAATTCCTTACCCTTGCCTTTATAAAAACGCTCTGATTTTCCGCTTTTATAGTCCACTATCTCAAAATTGCCGTCAATATCCTTATCTATCCTGTCTATTATTCCATTAAGCCTTATTTTAAACTTACCAAACTCAACTTCGACAGGAGAGGTATTTATTATCGCACCCTCCAGATTACCTTCAGAACCTTCTTCCTTGAAAGAAAGTTCAAAAGCGCACGGAGTCAACCGCTCTTCATTCAACCTTTCTAAGTCTTTTCTGATATATGTGGTCAGATATTCAACAGCTTCGTTCTTCCATGACCTGAATATTTCCTCGCTTGGGCAGGGAATTTGGGTTCTCGTTTCGCCCGCGTATTTTTCAACGACTTTGGTAACGGTCCCGATCAATTTATCCTTATCGCTTAATAAATCATTGGAAGAACAATTCTTATATATATCACAAAGAACAGCATGATAAAGCTTTCCTTCTTCCATACTGTTCAGCCATTTTTTTTCTTTTTCAACGACATATTTTTCTTCACTGAGTTTTAAAATATGTTTATACAGATATAAACGCGGACATCTTGCATAATTCTCCAATGACGTGGAAGAGAAAGTTCGCTCAAGATGAACCGTGCTCTCTTCAACATCTTCGGAAGGCTCATCACCCGGACCGGTTTTTTCTTGTTCAACCGTTTCCGCAATGTTTTCTGACTCTTTATGCCCTGCAGTCCCGGTAGGTTTTGACATTGCCCTTATTTCATCAAGGTTAAGTGCCATATCCTTATTAAATGCTTCCGTTTTCTTTTCTATGAGATTTATCCCCGCCAAGCTTAAGGTAGTGTTCTCCTCCCTGATTGCAACCGTATCGAAAGCGGAACAAGTGAATACAATACTTTTCCTGTCATTCAGAAGCGCCTCCATAAGCTTGTAGACCGATCTTGAGTATGAATCGGTACTTTCAGGAAGCTTGTCGGAAAAGATTTGCCGTTCATAATCATCGAGTATCGGATCCTCAGTGATATCACCTTTTAATTGTTCATCGGTAATGCCGACCGCATATAAATATGGTCTGTCATTCCAAACTCCCTGTTCAATGGGCGCCACATGAATATGTCCTGCCTGCGGATTTGATTGACCAAAACTCAGATCTTCCATCAACGTTTTTATGTATTGAACAGCTTTATTGAAATCAGTCTCACAGTCCGGAATATTTGAAAGGATATTCAGGGTATTAATTATACATGCTTTCCCGCTTGCATCCTTGTCGCCTTTGACCATTACGTATTTATCGACCAATTCCGTAAGGCCCTGGCTTATCGTTTTAATATTTGCCTTTCCACCTTTATTATCTATCTTTTCAGTTGCTTCCTTTACAAAATTGTATATTAATTCACAAGCCTTTTTGTCTCGTTTAACGGAATCCGTCTCTTCGTTTTCCACAGGATCATCGTTCCCCATGAGCAGCTCATAACGCTCCCGGCTCCATCCGATATTCTTCTTTTCCAAAATTGTTGCAATGCGGATATTTGATATTCCAACTTCTGCTTCTTCCGCTTCTTTAAAATAGATGCTGCCGCTTCTCAGCATGTCAAGGAGGTATTTTACCTCATAATCACTGTTGATCCAATCCAGGAGATTTACCAAAAAACTATATGCTTTAGAATTGATGATCGGTATGCCCGCGTCAAATGTGGCACTGATCTTATATCTTGTAAACAAATCATATGCGATTTGTACATATTCCTTACCGGTGTACAGTATAAGAACCTGATCCAGGGGTATGTTTTTTCTTTTTATATCCCTTAAAACCTCAATTAACTCATTAGCTTTGCCTATTACTTTTATTCTCTCAACTTTAACCGGTTCATGCACAGGCTTGCCGCATTCTGCAATAATATAGTCCTTAGGTCTGTTGTATCCTTCAGGCTGTGGCATCGCAATTACTGTATAACAGCCATCTGTCAGCTTCTCAAAAAACCTTCTTTCCAACTCTTTCATTTCACAATTCTGAGGGATGGCATAGCGATACAGTTTGCCTGCCTGTACCCCGGATTTATCGCTCAGCATTTCAAGAGCGGCAGAAAGGAGTGCCGGATAATCAAGAAGCTTCTCCCTGTCCAAAACATTCCTGAACTTATCAACGATAAAAATCAGGTCTTTAATTTTCTGTGAATTATTTTGATGTACGGTTTTACCATTAAAATATCCTGCCAGATCAACACAAGCTAAACTTAAGTCTGTCAGGTTCTTATATATTGCTCCGGCCATATGAATATCCGGGGTGATCCGGGTAAAAAAGGGCAAATCGGACTTATATCTGTTTAAAATATCAAGTATTAAAAAGATGCACGTCAATGGTTCCGCAAGGATATATCCTTCTTGTAAAACTATGCCGCTCAATACTTCCATTGCCAGATCTTTGAGAGTAATGGCGTTTATATTAAGCATCGAATCACAATTTTGTGTATTACTCAGGAAATATTGGTATCCGGACTTTCTGTTTGGCATTATGATTCGCTTTTGTTCGAAAATATGTTGGCTGCAGAAGTCGGAAAAGCTCGTATAATTTGCTTTTTTATCCATATGTGCCTCACTTTGAACGTATTGGTTACAAAATTGTTTACAGTAAGAATACAACGAAGTAAAAAATGTCGTTTAATGATGCGGATAATAATCTAATAATCGCATAAATTGTCTAAATTATATCACACTTGCCAAAATCGCGGCAATATTGCAGTATCCCTTATATAAAATCAAAAGTGATGTCTTCGAATGGTATAACACGATTAAGTTTAAAATTATATTGTTGCATGAATATGTGAAACATTTTTAAGTCATCTTTAAATTCATCATAAGTACTGTAGATATATTTAAATACTTCAGAGGGATTATCAGAATTATTTTCCGGAATTAAGTCCTCTTCATTTATATTGACTATTTTAATAATAATTGGTCTTGGCGATAAAGATCTTAAGTTTTCTGAAAAATCATTATGCTTATCATCGGAATATTGAAATGGTATTCCTTTCGTGCGAATTCTCTCTTCTAATCGCATAATTGCCGATAAATATTCTGAGCCATATTTATTGCTTTGAGCATATCTTTCAGCAGTATCAGGACATATTGAAACAAATACGCTATTATATTCCCAAGTAAACGCATCCTTTTCATAGGGTATCATTTTTTTTAATACCAATTCATCCAAAGAGTCCAGCAAATTATGATTTCTGCATGTTTCGGCGACTTGATGCAGCATACTTTCCAAATCGAAAAAATCAACCATTTTCTTTCCGCCTAAACCGTATTTTTTTATACTGTCAAGCCATATATCCGATGTGCCATGGTAAAGAGGAAATGCAAATTTATTACTCATTTTAACCTCCATCTGCGAAAATCACTATTTTTCCCTAAATGCAAATTAAATCACAGAATAATTCTTATAATATTTTATTATCTATATCTGCAATCATCAACAAATTTCAACAGGACCGCCATAAAATTAGTCATCTTTTTTTTTATAGAAATCGGAAACCTATACTGTGTTTTTTTATTTCTAACGATATGCTGCCGCGTAAAATACTCTCTGCCGCCTTAGCCAGATCTTCGCATGTCAATAATTTCAATTTATCAATATCTGTTTCATCCTCCGGAAGCCTCTCGGCCCGGAAACTTTGGGCTAACTGCAGAAGCTTGCGGGCTTCACGGGCATTTCCGAAATTCTCCGACCTGGATCTTTTTATAAAGAAGTCTGTCGCTATATTTCTCCAACCTTCTTCCAAATCGTCTTCCGCATTTTCTGCCATTCGTCTGAAAATTTCAGGCATTTCTTTATCTGCCGAATATGGCGGAAAACTTATATAAAATGTTATCCTGGAGGCTATTCCCGGGTTGGCCTCCAAAAACTGCTTCATCAGATTGTTTTTCTCACTTTCAAAGCCGCCGTATCCCGCAAATATTATAAGTTTGTGCTTCGAATGCTTTTCAAGCTCAACACATAATTGAGCCAGAGCTTCCTGGGAAAAGATATCCATTCGACCATATTCATTTGCGGTCAGACTATATGCCTCATCAATAAGGAGCGCATCATGTTCTTCGAATAATCGTGCGACCAAAGGCGCAGTTTGACCCACATACGGCGCTTTCAGCTGTGAGGCGTTTAAGCTGATAAATCTCGATCCGGGCAGCAAATGATTCTCGAACATGATGTTGCACAAATGTTTGGCCATTTCTGTTTTGCCAACGCCGGGAGGGCCTGAAAAAAGCATAACATTATTGATATTCTGAGGTTTTAAACCTACCTTCCGTTGCTTATTTTGTATGATTTTTCAGTTACGGCATCAATAAAAACTTTTTTGTAGTATTCTGATTCTAACTTGGGTTCCTTAATAATGTGTGTATCGAAATTAAGATCAAAAGAAATATCTTCAATAATATCATTGACGGAATAATTTTTGATAAAGCCAAGTAAGCCATCCTGTTGTTCAATATCCGGCTTATTTTCATAAATTATAACAAGAAATCTGCGGGTCTTGCACAGGGCTTCAAATGTTTCTTCAGCGCCATAAATGCAGTCATTCGTGTCAATTGTAACTATAAGCGGTATGCTGTTATTTCTCATCCACCAGGGTCTCTTTGGTTTTGTTTCTCCCTGATATACTATGGAGTTATTAATAAAGCCGGACCTGTGATTTATATACTCCTGTCTTTTGATTTCACATGCTTCCTGAAACTTAATTACTGATATTCTGCCTTCAAGTTCGTCATCCAAATAATATTCGCCGATTTCATCGTCTTTTTCACCGGATTCTGAATCTGTTTCCCCGTTGCCGTTATAATAATCCGAACTGATGAATCCGGACAAATACCGGGCAGCTATAAGTCCGGTTTCTGTATTATCGACCGTAAAAATAAGCCTGATATCCGATTCATCATCATATTTGGACGCTATTTGCGGGATTTCTTTCAAGTGCTCCGCAATTTTCAAATCTTCTTTCAGTTCTTCGGAAGAAGCAGAAGGTATCTCCACATATGTTACGGTCTCCCCGTCAGGCAGTTTTTTGCTGTTGACGTGTCCGTCCAATATATGCAAAGCATCTTCTTCAGTTTCATAAAGCGCTTCTCCTTCATCCCGGCATTCCTGTCTTTCATTTTCCAAACATTCAACCAATATATCGTTAAAAATCTCCATGAGCTTCTTTTCATTTTCCTTTTTCTTTTTTGCATCAGTTATCTGATCACTCACCAATACAGCTAAAAACCTGGCCTTTTCCCTGGCGTGTTTACCCGTACAAATGCTTCTGACCATATTTTCATACACACCCGGGTCCTGAGCAGCATCAATAAGTTGCCTGTAGCTGTCCTCCCCGGAAATTTTCAGGCTTTCGCATGCTTCAATCAATATCTGTACGGCTTTATTCAACTCTATGCCGCACTTTCTGCTTGCTCTCAGCAAGGCTGCTATAGCTTTGGTATCCGAATTCAGACTTTGGGTTTCCTTTGTCCCCATAATCAAACCTCCTGATCAAAGCATTGAATAAAAGTGTATATACCATCGGCAGGTTAGAGTTTTCAGGTGCAGAGAAATCATAAACCAGAACAAAAAAATCGAACACCCCTGAATCAGGGTGTTCTTATGATTAATCTGATTTTATTAATGGTTTAATTGGGTAGTAACTAAGTTTCATACCAATTTACGGCTCTTTTCAATATATTCTTTATATCATCACGAAGCTGTTTTGGACTAAGAACTTCACATGCCGAGGAAAATTCAAGAATCCAGTACTTCATACCCTGAACTGACGCATTTGGAATCATGGCTATGAAGTGTCTGTCACTGTCAAGATCTTTCCTGAGGTTGCAATTTTCGAATCTTTCAATCACATCATCCAATATACTGTATTCACATCTCAATTCAACGTTTACCCTTTGGGAATCAACATGCATAAATGCCGAATTGAGCAATAATTTTTCGGCTTCACCCAGTTTATCTTTTCGATATTTACCTAACGATTCATCTTTTTCGGCATTAACTTCTTTTATTTTATCCAATCTATATGTACGGATTTTTTCGGTCGGAATATGATAACCGATCAGAAAAAATTGACCCCTCGAAAAATGGATCAGCAGAGGGCTGACGATGTATTCATAATTTCTTGTCCTTTTGACAAGTTGTTTATTCAAATTGTATTCATAATAATCAAATTTTATATTATATTGATTCTCAATAGCCTTCTTGATTCGCTCATAGTTGATATATCCTTGCTGGTTTATACTGTAAGAGCTTCCGTCACTTATATTTTGTTCTTTCACCTGGCATATATTCTGCATATCCTTCAGCTTGTTTATTAACTCATAAACCACTTTTTTACTTAATGAACGGGCATCATACAGTAAACCGATCAAAATATTGATTTCAGTCTCATCAAGACCATTATTGTCAACCAGGTAGTAATGCCTGTTATTATTATAGCGACCGCTTTCCCCGCAGGTAATCCCTATTATCGGCTCTGTGTTTAGAGTATTTGATAAGAAATTGTTGAATTTACTAATATGGCTTACAATCGTATCTGTCTTTGCGACAATGGTATTCTCACCATATCTTTTATTGATATCCTCAAGTATCTGGGTCGCACGCATAGGTTGTCCGTTTTTCTGAAGGGATTCGAGAATAAAATATATGAGGAATCCTCTGGAGCGATCTGTTGTTCTCTCCTTTTTAATACTTTCCTTCATTTTGTCCTCCCTGGTTTTAAATATTAAAAGTTCCGATATCAAAAAATCATTTTATATATTTTTCGTATGGTATTTCAACAGAATAATATGTTTATACCATGATATTAATAAATTTATCAGAATTTTTCACTGTTCAAAAAACATAACTATAATCATCTTTTACCATATTGATAAGCTTGCCATGTTCTAATTTCTCTTGGCCTGTGATTAAGACAAAACTGATCATTTTTCTCATTTTTATGCCTCCATATCATAAGATAAAAAAGTCCGCGCTAAGCTACATGCTTAGGGCGAACTTATTTCTCAGTCCGTGTTTTTGCCTGTATTCAGATAAAATCTGAACTCTGCCGGCGCAACGCCTTTTTTACCGTATACCGAAATTAATAAATATTAAGAAATTAATTCAACATCTGACACCATATCTTTTTTCAGCATATACTTTTGTAGAGTACCTCCTACAGCTATCCTTAAAAATATATAATCTTCAGATGCGATATTTTCCCATACACTGCCTGCCTTTATATACGGATAGCAAGTTTGTTGTCCTGTTTCGATATTTGTTTTCACAATATAATCATAATAATACCTGCCTGTGGGGGTATTAACAGCTTCATCAAGTCTCATCCTTTCATAATAGTATTTATCATCTGCATCAATAAAGAATAGCGGTACGTGACCTGTGATCTCATAATTAACCATACTTCTTGATGAAATAATTTTGGTTTCATTATTTTTAAGGTCATAGCACGAAAAATTAAAGTATACAGAAGGATCAGGTGCATCAGAATATTTACTGTATGTATAAGGTTTATCGCAGAATTGTTCAACATAATAGACTTTGTTATTATTTACAACATAATCGATTTCTACTGCTTTTTTTATCGGAAACAGCTCAAGAGTTTCCAAATCAACATAACAGAGAGTATGTTCAAAATTATAAGCACGTACTCTATATGGTTCATTTTGATTATATGTTTTAGCAGTAAAAAACATTTTATTCCCATAGAAAGATACATCATCCTGATAGAATGCACCATCAATCTCCAGTAACGCTACTGAATTATTTGTCAATAAATTGTACCGGTAAATAGTGGTTTTTATGCCTTCACTATAATAATCGCCTCTGATTGTTATATAATAACCGTAATTCCCATAGATTAAAATATAATTGCTATTTTCATATTCTTCAACTGTTTCAGATTTATTATTCTCTATATCCATCCTATAGAGCTTATCAGTTTCAGAATCATTAAAATATAAAAAATTGTCCGATAATGAAGAATATATTATTTGACCATATAGCGATTTTTTTAATCCGTCACTAAGCTCTTTTATAACTTTTTTCTTATTTGTCTTTTTGTCTAATAAGTAATAGTATTAATCAATTTTTCAAATCCACATAAAATTTTGAACAAATAATTATTGAGAATCATTGAAACAATGCTCATGCCAATAAATAATTTATCTGATCCGACAAACTGATATTTTCAGTATCCCATTTTCTTTCCGGACAATTTATTGTTTCATATGGTATCCCCAAAGCGTCAATAAATTGTGTAAACTGTTTATCCAACCACGGAGGAGTCCACGCGCCCGACCTGCAGATATGAACTGCCGATACCGTAATGTCTTTATCCAGGTCATCAATACTGCAATACCTAATGTTATATATACTGTTGAACTGTTTGAAATGCTCCGGTTTTTCTATTGTATAAGGGCTATAGAATATATCAGCTTTTTTTATGTGTCCGTCTTTCAGAAGTTTACCAAGCCAGTTGGAACAATTGACTTCAAAGTTAAGAGATGAAAGCCCGCCATATCCAAGATCGGAATGGGCATCAAACAGATAAACCGTCGTACACTTGTTTTCTTTTGCAATGTCATAAGACAGGGCATGGGAGTCTGAAACATATACCTTGATATCCTTTGCAAATATGAAGCGATCCCTGATCCTCTCCCAGAACTTATCATACTCAGAAGAGAGCCGGAACGATTCTTCAATATCCCCTCCCCGCGTCCTGGCCTGGATATATCTTTTATACCAGAGGTCAATAAGACTCCTGTTGTTTTCTATGTAAGAACCCCAATTATCTTTTTTTGTATAGATAAAATAGTCCCAGTCAACTGATAATAGGCACTTTTCCATTTCATCATCTCCTCTATGGAATGTCCTATTTTTTGATTGTTCTGAGAACGGGTCGCTGAACATCAGCAACACAGTAATTGATACTGTCGGCTTGTTCGCTTCGTTTTTCTGTCGCCGTTTCATTCGCAAAGATCCTGTATCAGTAAGCCGATACGCTGTCTTTGCCTGTTATTCGTATGCATTGAGACAAGTCAGGAATCTGTAATAAACAGCCTGTAAGAATTGTTGTATTACATTGTTATATGGAAGATATGTTATGTACCGTTATAAAACGTCCAGCCAGGACAGCTCATAAACAAAAACCTCCTTAATATCGCCAATGGTTCCCATCAGGAATCAGAAGGAGTCACTATTGAATTATCCGCATATTAAATAGATTACAAATAATTATACCAGTATTTTAACCTGTAAAGTCAATTTTCGATGAGACTTAATTTTGATGATTTATCGCTTATATGACCCAATGATTTTTTACTGGAACTCTTGCATAGAAATTTTTAAGTGTTTTCTCCATATAAAGGTGATAATGAATCTTAATTCTTATATAATACTATTTTGATATACTATATTTAATGGCCTGTTAAAAAATCAATTTTAACAGTTTGGAGATGCGGTATGAAGATATGGCCGGACCGGAAACCGTATTATTCTGCAAATCAATACTATCGGCAGATTTTCGGTGAAAAAGTCTATAAAATTACGCTGGATATCGGCTGCACATGTCCCACCAGGGACGGTACCAAAGGTACAGGCGGCTGTACTTTCTGTTCTTCAAGCGGCTCGGGGGATTTTGCCATAGCCGGGCCAATGGATATTCATGAAAAAATAGATTCAGCCATTCAAATGGTATCCTCAAAAAACAGTTCAAACAGTTACCTTGCATATTTGCAGTCCTTTTCCAACACCTATGGACCGGTGGAGTTGTTGGTGCCAGTATATGAGGAAATCCTGGCAGATGAAAGAGTCGTAGGGCTTTCAATCGGTACCAGGCCGGATTGCCTGTCAAATGCAATGATAAAAGAGCTGGCCCGTTTATCCGGAATAAAGCCCATATGGATTGAACTGGGGCTTCAGACCATTCATCAGAAAACAGCCGACCTCTTTCACAGGGGATATGAACTGCCGGTGTATGAAGACGCCGTGGCACGCTTGAACCAAGCCGGAATTCCCATAATCGTTCATTTGATAGTGGGACTTATGGGTGAGACATATGATGATTTTATGGCTACAATTGATTATATGGCGAATCAGCCCGTAAGCGGCATTAAAATGTCAATGCTGCACATATTGAAAGACAGTCCCTTGTATGAAGAATACCTGGAGAAACCCTTCCCTTTGCTGGATGAGGAAACTTATATAAAATGGGTGGCAGAGGCAATAACCAGATTGCCCCAGGATATAGTCATTCACAGAGTGACGGGGGACGGCAACCGCAAAAACTTGGTCGCGCCTCTGTGGAGCGCATACAAAAGGCATGTCCTGAACGGATTGCACCATTATATGTTTGAGAACGAAATGTACCAGGGACTTAACTACAAAAAGGTGAACCATCATAATTGATTCCTCGCATGGGCATTATTGACATTTCAAGAAATTTACATTACTATTGAATAAATTAACAGTTCTATAAATCGATCTTGCAGAATAAATGCTGAACAGATAAGAAAAGTAAGGCAGAAGAAATGAAAAGAAGGCCATATATAATCATAGGAATTATATTGTCTGTTTTTGCAATAATATTAGCCGGACTGTTTATATACAATTCGGTCATTTCTGCCCGGTTTAATAAGCAGTTAGACCTTGGGAATCACTATCTTGCCGAAAAGAACTACCAGGAAGCAATCTCAGCATTTAAAAAGGCCATGGAAATAAAACCGAAAAGACCGGAGCCATATGTTAATCTGGCCAAAATATATGTCTCCCTCGATGATCCTGAAGAAGCTGTCAGGATCCTTACCGCAGGGATGCAGCACAGTGAAGATGGAAGTATAGCTGATCTCCTGTATGAAATTAAGTCCGGAATACTTGCGACATCAACAGAAAATACTGAAAACAATACTACTGCTCATGTCGTCCAGTTCAAAGATGAGGTGTTCGAGAGAATTGTTCTGAACAGATTCGGTGCGGGAGCACAGAAAATAAAAATATATAATACTAGTTTATTGGATATAGAATTTATTATGACAGTTGGAGACGAAAGGCCAGAAGGAATTTCAAGTACGCTTTATGAAGACAATACATCTAATAATTTAATGATGCAAATCATGAGTATTAACGGTTATGGAAAATTAAGGACTCTTGATGATTTTAAATACTTCCTCAATTTAAATTCTCTGATGATTAGTAAACAGGATATTAGTGATATTAGTCCACTGGAGGGATTGACAAAACTGGAATTATTGTCATTAGATAGCTTTCAAATCTCCGATATAAGCCCTTTGAAGAATTTGACCAACCTCACTTGGCTGAATTTATCAGATAATTACATTGCTGACATCAGTCCTCTAAAATCCTTATCTGAATTAACCTCACTGCAGTTAGATGAAAACAGAATCTCTGACATCCATGGATTAGAATCATTGGTTAAGCTGACAGAACTGCATTTGAGCGATAATCAAATTGCCGACATAAGTCCTTTGAAGGGTCTGACTAAGCTGACATATCTGGATTTGTCATACAATAGCATCACTGATATAAGTGCATTGAAGGATTTAACCAACCTAAGATACCTGAACTTATACGGTAACCCTCTCACATATGAACAGCTGCAAGAATTGCGGAAAGCCCTTCCTGGCTGTGAGATCAATTTATAATAAACCCATAGTCAAACATTCATTCTCCCGGCTTAAACTCTTCTTCACTGAATCCATCATCCAAATAACTGCGTAATATCTGTTCCTTATATCCCCTGCGGGGTGATTTTTTTACTTTTCTGCCCTAATATATTAACGCCACTTAGTTTATGAACGCTTTTTATTTGTATGATTTAAAGAGTATATAGCATAATCTCTCAACCCTATGGGTATTATTGACATTTAAAGTAATTTAAGTTATTATTTAATAAATACTTGTCAAAATAAGTAAAGCAAGGTAAAAAGAGATGAGAAAGCGGCTATATGTAATCATTGGAATCATATCGTCAGTTATTGCAGCAGTATTGGCTGGGCTGCTTATATACAATGCAGCCATCACTGATCAGTTTAATAAACAATTAGATCTTGGGAATCAATACCTTGCCGAAAAGAATTACCAGGAAGCTATCTCGGCATTCAAAAAGGCCATGGAATTAAAACCTAAAAGGCCGGAGCCATATGTTAATCTGGCCAAAATATATATTATCCTTGATAAATATGATGAAGCCGTCAAAATTCTTACAGCTGGAGAGAAATACATTGGTTATGAAAATCTGGCAGATTTCGTGTATAAACTTGAATCAGAAATACTTGCAGCCTCCGGAGAAAATACCGAAACCGAGATTCCTGCGCAAGTCGTTCAGTTCAAAGACGAGGTACTCGAGAGAATTGTACGGAACGGGCTCAATGCGGGAACACGGGAAATATATAATACTAAATTAATGGGAATAGAAACGGTTACGATAGATGGATCAGAAAAGCCGGAAGAAGTTTCAGGTATGCCTTATGACGAAAATACCTATTATCATGATACGATGAAAATCACCAGTATTACCGGCAATGGAAAATTAATGACTCTTGACGATTTTAAATCCTTCCCCAATTTACGTCATCTGACGATCAGAGATCAGAATATCATTGATATAAGCCCACTTGAGGAATTGACAAAACTTAAATTATTGACTTTAGAAAGCTTTCTGATCGACGATATAAGTCCTTTGAAAAATTTAACCAACCTGGATTTGCTGAATTTATCGGATAATCGTATTGCTGACATAAATCCATTAAAGGCCTTATCTAATTTAACCATACTGTATTTGTATAAAAACAGAATCTCTGATATCCATGATTTAGAAGCATTGGTTAATCTGACAGAACTTGATTTGGGCAATAATATAATTACCGACATAAGCCCTTTGAGAACTTTACCCCAACTGAATATGTTATGTTTAAGTAAAAATCAAATCTCTGATATCAGCACATTGGAAGTCCTGGTTAATCTAACGGTCCTGGAACTGGACAATAATATAATCACCGACATAAATGCTTTAAATAAATTAGCCAAACTGAATATCCTGAGTTTATCGAATAATCAAGTTGCCGACATAAGCCCATTGAAAAATTTATCGAATTTGAACTTTTTAAACTTAGGCAAGAATCAAATTTCTGACATAAATCCTTTAAAAAACCTTACTAATTTGACCTGCTTGTATCTATATCAGAACCAAATCTCCGACATAAGCGCTTTAAAAGGTCTGAATAAGTTAGCAGACCTGAGTTTGGCAGACAATAAAATCACCGATATAAGTGTTTTGAAGGACTTATCTAACTTAAGAAATCTGGACTTATCCGGCAACCCTCTCTCATATGAACAGGTGGAAGAATTGCGAAAAACCCTCCCTAACTGTAAAATTGTGTTTAAGTAAACCCATATTCATCGGGAAGTCAAGTGACCATGCTAGTTACTATACTTTAATTCTGCATTAATAAAAAGTAAGTGTGGTTTCATCTCAACTCAGATTTCTCGGCTTAAATTCTTCTGCACTAAACCCGGCATCAAGATAACCGCGTAATATCTGTTCTTTATATCCACTGCGGGGTGATCTTTTACTTTTTTTATACTCTTCTGTCATAACATAGGCCATGGCTGATACAGGCTTTCCATCTACATTAACGATGATATTGATTTTGTCGTAGCAGTCCGGATAGCCTTCATAACGGTTTAATGCGGTTTCATCTCTCTTGTTTATCTGCCATACAAGCGCAGGGGTTTTCTTACCTCTTTTTCTTTCAATATTTGCGTAATGTGGCATTGTAAGTTCCCAATCTTCAAGATATGTCTTCCCAAATACTTTTGCATTAGGGCAACGTATATTCATTTGATATTTGTCCATATTGCTGCCATAAGCAATATATAATCGTTTATTAATTTTAAGGTTATTGACAATTTCCTGCCATTCAGGGGCATAGTCTTCGCCCCAGGCACCTTTGGTACATTTCCTCAATATATTCGAATTGTATTGATGCAGAATATTATGGATTAAGTTATGAAATTCAGGACAAATATGATTATGGGATTCAAGAAATTCTTGCAATCCGCCTTTTATAAAAATCTTTAGTGCAGAAATACGCCCACTTTCCGCATCATACCCATGGCCAGACAAACCGCCTTTTAAACTTGCTTCAAGCGCCTTTTCCAATTGCTCCTTCAATTGCTTTTCACCATTAAGATACTCTTTCATAAGTATTGCCGAACCTATGTATGTAGGCATATAACAGAAATCTATACGTGCTTCAGCAGGAACCTCATATGAATCCAATAATTTAAAAGAACCATACTCATCCTGGAACAGTAAAAGCTCCTCGATTGTAAGTCCCGTATTTGTATTACCCTCAAGAATTTCAGACATAGCTGAAATCATTTCATCAAGCTTATCAAAATCGGGCTTGTCAGAACTCAATCTTTTCAATTTCATTTTATAAACCTCCGGATAAAACTGTTTTTACAACTGTTCCTCTGCGTAATTCATAAATATCCGTTATCATTGTTCGTAACCATTATAGCCATCAGTTTGAAGATAACGGAAGAAACCCTCAAGAATTTTCTGGCGTGTTGCTGACCGGGTCAGTTGTTATTCATAAAAAATCGTAGGTGTCGGGCTTCTGTCTGATATTTAAAACCACATTCGGGTTTCTGTCGATGCTTTCTTCCCGGCTCTTTCACTCCTGGATTACTCTCTCATCTTCATGGATTACTAGTTCGTATTTTGTTGATCACGTTTTATTAAGATAAGCTAAAATTATTTTTGTGTTAGGAGCATTACCTGAAGTAATCTAAATCCCACAAAAAAAGCCCATAATCCTTTTTTACATTTTCATATCTTCTTTAATCCTATTAAATATATACCTTGGCCTCCTGATAAAATCGCTTATAGGGGTTTTGTTTAAAATCTTTCTGTCAGAATTGTATACAATAATATCACCGTTTAATAAGTTAATAGATATGCCATTATTCAATCTGAATCCTGGAATATGTTCATCATTATTTACAGCTGTATCGTTTGAAATTCGTTTTAGTTCCTGCAGCAAACGGTACTGCTCTTCTGAGTGGATATTGAAAAGTTCGTATGAATCACGGCAGTTTTGAAACAAAAATATATTCGTAAATTTTGGACTTATTACGCCTTCTTCTCGAACTTGTATTGCTATGGGTAGCACTTCCCATTTCTTAATACTAAAGGAATAATAAAGCTCATCTGGATTACTCCGCCTAATTGGTACTGGAATTTCTTTTCGCTTACATGTGAATGTTTTAGTGACTAAACCATAATAGCGTATACCAGAGTTATTCTTAAATAGATTATTAGACTGATACAATGCAACATACCTGATAGGTAGCCTGTCTTCTGAAATATATTTAGCAGGTACATAATATATTTTATTCTCAAGAACATACTCCAATTGATTTACACTACTAAGCGATCCTACAAGCATATCTTTTACTGACCAATCAATTTTAGCCAGCATACGTTCAATGCCACGCGGTAATGTTGCACGTTCGAATGCAGATTCCTTTGATTCCATAATAAGTTCAGTCAGCAGTTTCTCAACCAGAGATGTTGCACCCGGTAAAAAAGGTAGACCACCTATATTAACTTTCTCTATACTTTTGTAGAATATATGGTTTTTATATTCTTCTTCATTAGAATATGGAAATAATACATATGCTCCAAACATGGACTTTTCAAACATATATCGATAAGATGTATCATTTTCAAATACGATGGCATCACGATAGCGATGCATTGTATTTATGTCTTCTGTCCGTGGACCTGGCTTTGAGTCTGGGTATGCGGTGTTTGGTTTAGCAGGATCTATCCTATATTTTGCATCAAAAATATATTTATATGGAACATCTGAACCAGTTTTTTCGAGCGTCAGTACATTATCGGGTTGTTGACTGACAGTTGGTGTTTTTTCTTCACTGGGATTATATGCTAATGTAATATGTTCGCCTGTTTCTGGATTTATATATTTGACTTCTGACTTCTTTCCTTTCATCAGTGATACTGTGATGCCGTTACGGTCTACCTTTATGATATCAGGGGAAACAAGTTTGTATGTCTTCTTCAGCAGGCTGTTGAGCTTAATAAAGCACCAATATTCATACAGCAAAGCAATGTCTTTGGTAGACATTTTAAATATATCGCCATTAACCGCTAAACCTTTTTGCAGCATCAAGTAATACTTATATAGATTACGATAGCCAAGAGCCATACCAAATACTAGGGACATGCTTTGTATTGCTTTATAATCACCTACATTTTTAAGGAAAGAACAATATATCCGCCGCTTAATTTCTTTTATCATATTGGCAGTTTCATTAATTATGAATGTGTCAGGATTATCTATATGCCGCCGAAATGATCCAGAACGGTCTCTTTCTGCTGTTTCACCAATTACAGATACTTCAGGATATCGTGTATAACGATCCCTAAAATCTTCAAGACGTTTAATAGCGGATATAAGAATGAACTTTGCAAAACGGTTTTCCAAGGTATCATATGTTATATGCTTATTAACAGCCATTGCTTTGGTAGCATATATTTCGTTTCGCATAAGAACAATGTATTCAGGATGTTTTGCTGCCCATTTTATTGTTTTGCTATCTGTTCTTCTAACTTTATGTACCGGTAGTACTTCATGATCAGTTACAAGAACATGGTGAGGATTTCTGATTATAGTGTCTGCTGCTTTAATGAGATCCCCAAATATACTCCTTATAATAGTAAAGAAGACTGCTGGAGTATAATTGACTTTTTCACCTAATTTATATGTCTCATATGTTTTTCTTAAAAAATCAAAAATGACAGAATTTATTTCATTGTTAATATCATAAATGATATTTTTATAGTCTTCTTTATAACTAATTTTTGACGGAAACACCTCTATCCTTATTGTCAGTGCTTTTCTCTCGTCTACTTTAATTACAAGATCAGAATATCCAATATTGTTATCAAAATTTATTATTCCGGTCAGAATGTTATCGTTTACAGATATGGGTTCGACCTTGTTTCTTATATTATAATTCTCGTGCCAGAAACTTACTTTAGCATCTTTTACTCCTTTGATTATAATCTCATAGTCACTTTGTTCATAAAATAAGGGCTCAGTATAAAAGCCAGTAAAATATCCTGTATTAGTAGAGTCTAATGGTTTTACTTTATTATGATTCTTAAGATGGATCTCCTGTATGCCATCACCAATAAAAATAATAGTAGAATCACAGTCATCTGAATTGCTATTTTTAAATGAAGGCTGTGATTTCTTACTTTTTAATATAACTTGAACTTTACTTGTTCTGACTTCAAATATTTTTGTATCAGAGCCAGTAGGAAGCAAAACCATCTTCCTCAAATCTCCTTATCATAAAGGCAATTTTATGCGCGCTTTTATTGTATTTGCATTCATTGCTGCTAAAGTAATTCTGCATCTGTTCATATGTATCAGATCCCGAAAGTCCTGTATAATCACCTGCGCAGTATTTAAAAAGCTCAACCAGCATATTTTTTATAGTCATACTGCTGCCTTGAATACGAGGCAAAATCTTTTGCAGAATTTCATAATCAAATGCCACATATTCGGGAAGTAGGTCATACTTTTTATTATTGAGCATGTAAAAAGAGATTTCATCCCTAACTCGGTATCCTACGTGTGCATCTGCTATTTTTAGTTTTTCATTAATCGACTGCAATTCATTGCTAATTTTACTCACATAGTCTTTATCCTCACAATGTAATAGTTGCAGATATTCTGATTTTAAGAAACTATTGTCTATGTTAGTTAATGGCTTTAATTCTTCTTCACTAAACTCTCCCGGAATCAGGTCAACATATGAGAATTCAATTGTATTAGCTCTGTCCAAAACCTTTTTGCTGAATGGGAAAGTGGTTTCATCCATATTCACCGTACCGACAATATAAAGATTTTCAGGGAAGTACAGCTCACAAAGTTGCTTATATTTTTCAAATGCATCATGATCATTCTTTTTAAACAATGGATCAGAGACTATTATCCCTTCCTCGAACCTTCGGGTTTCGATTATTGAGAGAAAATCGCTAAAATAATATTCGACTCTGGCAAGATTCATTTCGTCAAGACACAATATATATGGTTTATCTGTGTTCTTGGAGGCTTCTTCAATAAAGCTCGTCAATGTGCCTTCAATAAATCTTCCATTCAGATCTAAGTATCCAAAAAGATCCGATGAGTCAGACCAATCAGGCCGAACCGGGACAAGTTTATACTCTGCACTGATTGCTTCTGCAAATAGTTTAACAAGTTTTGTCTTCCCCGTACCTGAAGTACCGGCAAGAATTACGAATGGCTTTGACTTAAGACTAAGGTAAAAATTCTTTATTAAATCTTCATCATATGTAAATCCTTTTGCTGAAATATATTTATGAATATATTCGACTATTTCTTTTACTGACATATTTCCATCACTACCAATCGCATTATTATCAAATAAAATATTTTCCTTTTGTCTTCTTTCAATGTACTCATCATATATGTCAACCATCTTTTTCAGATCAGAGACAAGGATATCATTCGAAGGTACTTGTCTCTTTTTGTATTCTTTATAGAAGATGGTTCCACGTTCATATAAATACGGTAGTTCACGAGGATCTTTAAGATCTATATTATCTCCTGTGGAAAAGCCCCGTGAATCAATTGTAGAAATAATTTCTTGAGAAACCTTTTTCATTGCTTCTACTGCTCTTGTCTTTCCAAGAGTATTCTTTAACTCTGTACATCCTTGGTTTAAGGTAAGGTATACTGACTCACAATCACTTGAAAATAAATACACTATGTAAACGCCTTTAGTAGCGCTTGTTGTTATTGAATTATTAAATATTCCGACCCATGGCACTGATGCCCAATTCCCTTGGCCGGGACTTCCGGTAACAACATATTTATCGGGATTAATAAACCCTGTTTTATATATCTCATCACGAAAACGGTTTCTAATCAAAGTAGCCATTGGATTGCTGGTAAATGGCTGGTTTTTTGCATTTATATAATTATTCATGACGTTATAAAACAGACTTTGCAAGTCAATTGTATTAGTTACATCAATTTTACTGAAATAAAGTTCTAATTTTTTATCCACTATTCTTTTAATATTATCTATGTCTCCTGAGGTAAGTTCTGAAACAAGTTCAGGTGTCAGTCTAAAATACTCTTTTTTATTTCCCTGATTATCAGATATGATTTCTATTGAAAGATATCCCTGTTTACTGATTGCATTATAGGGATCTTCTTTTATAACAGCATATATTTCGCTAATATTGCTTTGATGAGCATTTTTTATTCGATTATCTACATTAACATCTGGTATTTTACCTGATTTAATTCTTTCCACATAAAAATTCTTAAAGGCAGAAATAACCTCTTGTGCGGGTGCATATCCCCTATTATCCATCATTTCAAAAAGGTACTTAAAAAGTACAAGCTTATATGATCTTTGATATCCTTTTAGATTATTTTCAGGTCCCAAGTATTCAAAAAATTTCTCTTTCACAACAATACTCCTTTGACTGAATCAATAAAACCTATCTAATAGTTTAGTTGTGGTTGATTGTGTTCTGTAAATTTTTATTAAATATTTCTCATAACAGTATCAATCAGTGGTTTAAAAACTCTGATCAATGCTGCGATACTATCTCCCAGCCAATTAATTATTCCTTCCCAATGCTCATAATCATTTAGTCCAAAGTCATTATATTGAACACAAATCCTACAAGCCCTTTTTTCAGGCAAGTCTTGCCAAATAAGTTTACCCGGAAAAGAAGTAGATATATCATTTTCTCTGGATTTCAACTTGCTGTATATATTAAAATTCCGCAGCTCATCACCAGTATCTATATATATCTCTGCTCGTGCTCCATCCATTCGTATAACTGGATTGAAAGTAATTCCGCTAGTCCACTTGCTCCAGTAAGCCAGTTATCTTTTGTTGGTGAAACATTATTATATATACCTGTTTTAGCACGTAAAATCGGTAACGCCTTCTCCCAAAATTTATACCGGTTTTTATGTCGTGCCACTTCCTCATTTGAAGAGATTGTTTCTTCTTGCTTTTTTGCAGTCAAACGGATCTGATAGTCACCAATGTCTTGTATCGGAATAATCTGCTCTGTGTCAAGGTACAATTTATCACCGTCTTTATATGGAGTTACTTTGATGCAAGTGATATCAACACCATGATAATTTCGCAACCAAAGAACCGTAGACATTACTTCCTTGTACAATTAATATTGTATTAAATCAGTGACCGAAGCCACTGTTCG
>ERZ773359.2124-NODE-2124-length-25814-cov-5.897201_pt1 | contig 25814 bp, 24 predicted proteins | sample MGYA00374955_ERZ773359 | MGnify/ENA primary metagenome ERZ773359 (study PRJEB29098, sample SAMN04486028) | biogas fermenter metagenome | study: EMG produced TPA metagenomics assembly of the Biogas fermentation microbial communities from Germany - Plant 4 DNA1...
AACCACTGTAATTAATTTCAATACCGATTTCATATTGTTTTATCCTTTGTTTTATTCTTTAATCATAATAAAAGCTGCGGCCGTTCCGGATTTACCGCGACTGCCCCTATGAGAAAAAAATATTTCTTTATGGCATTTGGTACAAATATTGCACCTGAAAATATTATCCTCTCTTAAACCTTGCCTTTTAAGGCTTTCAATAATTATATTTTCAAGGTCTATCATCCATTTTCCATCGTTTCTGGAGAATATATGCCCTTTTGCATAATCAATTTTTGCAAACTCTCCAGCAACATCAACATCCACTTCAAAACAGCAATTCCTGATATGCGGACCAAAAGCAGCACGGATATTCTCCGGATTACATCCGTACACATCACGCATTTTTTTAATAGTCTCGCCGGCAATATCCTGTAATGTTCCTTTCCATCCAGAATGGGTAAGACCGGCAACTTTTTTGAAAGGATCATAAAAATACAGAGGGACACAATCAGCATAATGTGTTACTAACATTAATGAAGTTTCATCTGTTATTAATCCATCTGTATCGGTATAGGTCCTGTCAGTTACAAGGCCCATCCCGGAATGCTCTTTCGAGACTGTCATAACATTTTTGCTATGTGTCTGGTATGATAATACCATATTATTTAGCGGAACACCCAAATCTTCACTTAACAGCCTGTAATTTTCAAAAACATTTGATTTATCGTCAGATCTGGTAAAACTAAGATTCAATGTTGCAAACTCTCCCGTACTAACTCCGCCAAAACGTGTTGTAAAGCCTGCGACTATCTCTGGAAATTCCGAAAAAGCCGGCAGTGTAATATACCGTAAGCCTTCTTCTTTTACATTAGCAAGATGCTGAACGTTCAGATTTTTATCCACGATTCCTCCTGTATATTAACTGGTATAATTTTACCTATATTCTAATTATTAATTTATCATATGCCGTCTGACTTCTTCAACTAATAAATCAATACTCTGAGGCAAGGGGTCATCCTGGAGCCCCACTATATGAATATTGCACCTGTTTATAGGTATTAATATTTTCTTGGCAGGGCTTTCGGCAATTGCCTTTGCCATTGAAGGTGAAAGCTCGCCCAGCATGGAATTGGCTGCAATTATGCCTATAGTTCCTACAATTAAGTCTACTTTGGGAACATTGTAAAGAATAGCATTCTCACCAGACGCACCTTCGTCTGCGCCGGCTTTGAGCATGGCAGCTGTAGCCAGTGCGTTGGTACCCAACACAATAATACTTACTTTACTGCCGAAATTCGCTTTTAATTTTTCAACAATCAGCCTTCCTATTCCACCGCCTTGACCATCTATAACAGCAATACGCATTTTATCCTCCCAAATATGTACAATATAATTTGTATTAATAAAAGCATAAAATATTATAACAGACATTACAGTTTATTAAAAATCTTATTGGTCTTATTCTGTCTTCCCGTAGAAATGATTTCTCATCAGTGAGCAATGAAAATAGAATAACAGGACAGGGGGCCGACCCCTGTCCTGCCTTGTCCTGCCCCCTGCCCCCGAAGAACAGTCAAATGGTTTGGAGGCTCTGTCTTTATTTTTTTGCCAGAGAATTGGATTTATTTATCATTGATTCTATAAAAACTCCATATCCCCGGGTTGGATCATTAATAAATACATGTGTCACAGCGCCGACTAATCTGCCATCCTGAATTATAGGGCTTCCACTCATTCCCTGGACAATCCCGCCCGTTGATTTAAGAAGCCTTTCATCAGTTATGCAAATCACCATATTTTTAGTGCTGTTCAGATCCAGCCTGGATATCTTTTGTATTTCAATCTTATATTCTTTTACTTCATTACCATCAATACATGCAAGGATTGTTGCCGGACCCTCATGTACCATACTGTGAGGTCCTATCTGCATAGGACGTCCCCATTTTTTATTAGTTGTATCATTGAAATTTCCAAAAACGCCGAAATCGCAGTTTAGCTTTATATCCCCTATTACCCGCGGTCTTGACAGGAAATCCCCTTCCAATTCACCCGGTGAACCCTTTATACCTTTTTTAATCCCCTGTATACTTGATTCAAGAAGTTCACCTGAGCCTACCTGAAGCAGGGAACCAGTATCAATATCATTTATACCGTGCCCCAAAGCTCCATATACTTTATTGACAGGATCTACAAAGGTTAAAGTTCCAATTCCGGCTGAACTGTCCCTTACCCAGATACCCAGACGGTATTTATCATCATCACCTGATTTTATTGGCGTAATAACCGTACTATATTGGGTATTTTTTCTTTTATAAACCAGTTTAATGGGCTTTCCCTCAGAATTCTCTACAATTTCAATAAGGTCTCCAATCTTGCCCAGATCTTTCCCATTTGCCTTAAGTATTATGTCACCGGTCAATAATCCGGCCTTTTCAGCAGGCGAAACTTTGCTTCCGTCTTCAAGAATAACACTGGAAACATTAATAATCACGATTCCGTCAGTCTTAAGTTTGATTCCTATCGGACTCCCGCTGGCCAATACCTGCTGATTAACAATGGACCTGACTTGGACTGTTTTAACAGGAATAATTCCAAACATGCGCAGATCAATTTCAGCTTGGCCTTCATCAATAGCTTTGAGGCTATATGGATTTTCAAAAGCGGTCATTGCTTTTTGACTGTTGTTTTTAAGCAGCAGAATCTTGCTGTCTGAAGAAGCTTTCAGAAATAATGGCGAAATAAAAGATAAATTGTAATCCTCGCCAGTAATGAGAGTAATATTATTTGGCAGAATAAATATAGTTACAATATACGCAACTATAAATACCAGTATAAGTAAAAATATTATAGATGATGGATTTATACGTTTTTTCACAAAAAAATCACGCTCCACATGAGATGTCACTTTCATAAGTTAACCTGCATGAGGAGCTCTTATGCTAAATAAAAAATCCTTATTGTGTAAAACACAGAATTGATTGTTGAAAAGCGTGCAAAATCAGGTTTTACGATTTTTTGTGATTTATATGAAATTATTTAGAATAAAATGCTGAGTTTTCTGCAATTACTTTGTTTAACCATTCTGTCATCGTAAGCATCAAAATCGCAAAAACTAACAGATACACCGGATACAGCCCAATATTTATATTATCTGCAATGAAACCGAAGAGCGGCGGCATGAAAGTAGTACCAGTGTAAGCACTTGCCATTTGAATTCCAATAATTGCCTGAGAGTTTTCTTCTCCAAAATTTGCCGGTGTCGAATGAATTATGGATGGATATACAGGAGCGCATCCCAGACCAATTACGACAAGTCCGGCCAAAGCCAGTTGATCGAAGCCTGCTGGAATAATAATCATCAGGATACCCAGAATAATAACCACTGTACCGAGCCGGATAAGTACCTTGTCGCCTAATTTTTCAGCAATAAATCCGGATATGAAACGGCCAAAAGTTATTCCTATAAAAAATAATGACGCAAATCTGGCAGCAGTTTCAGAATCAATACCCCTGTATTCGACAAGGTAACTGCTCGCCCACAAACCTGCTGTCGATTCAAGGGCACAATAACCGAAAAAAGCAATCAGGACAAGCTTAACACCTTTTATTCTAACGGCAGCACGCAGGCTTAGTGAAACTGCATCGGTCTTATTGCTACTCCCATTCTTCTTCCATAGTGGAAGACTGATAAAAAGTATGGCAGTCAATACAATCTGCAAAATGGAAACTGAACGGTATCCACTGCTCCATCCATATCCACGGGTGAGACAATATCCCATTATGTACGGACTGATTGCAGCTCCTACGCCCCAGAAACAATGGAGCCAGCTCATATGCCGTGAAGCATAGTGCAGGGCAACATAATTGTTTAAAGCAGCATCAACTCCGCCTGCACCCAGACCATAAGGAATTGCCCAGATACAAAGAAGGATAAAAGATCTTGAAACAGAAAAGCCAAAAAGAGCAGCGGCAGTCATTGCAACACTTATTGCCGTTACCAGTCCTGCCCCGAGCTTTCTGGTCATTTTATCCGACATAAGACTTGATACTATGGTTCCACCGGCAATAATCATTGTAATTATTCCGGCATAGGATATGGGCACTCCAAGCTGCCCATACATAACCGGCCATCCCGAGCCCAGCAGCGAATCCGGAAGTCCAAGACTGATAAAAGCTATGTAGATAATTGCAAGCAAAAGCGAATACATTAAAAAACCTCCTGATGTCCTATGAAGTTCTCTTGATTTTCAATAATAAAATAAGACCTGGGAACACCTCAGTTTGGCGCAGGCTGTCAAAATCCGTCATTACTTTCCAAAAAAGGTGCTCAGGTCATATTTTATGCCATCTGGACATCAGGTCCAAGAAATTTTTTAAAAAGTTATCTATTTGTTAAATTTACTGTTTTTAAAGCATTTTCTTAAGCTCAGCTATTTTATCACGTAAAACAGCGGCCTGTTCAAACTCCAATTCGCGGGCTGCTTTCTTCATTTCCTTGGTGAGACTTTCAATCAGACTTTGGATGGTCTCTTTATCCAAAATTTCCACTTTACCCTTTTTGCGCACTTTATATTTCTCTGTATCCTCTGCTGCCTTGGTTGCCTCAATAACATCCCTTACGGCTTTTTGAACAGTACGCGGGGTAATATTATGCTCTTTATTGTATCTGGTCTGTATTCCCCTTCTTCGGTTGGTTTCATTTATAGCATACTGCATGGCTTGTGTAATAGTATCAGCATACATAATAACCCTGCCCTCAACATTTCTTGCAGCACGTCCAATGGTCTGGATAAGTGATGTTTCGGACCTTAAAAATCCCTGCTTATCAGCATCAAGTATGGCTACCAGGGCTACTTCAGGTATATCAAGACCTTCCCTCAGAAGATTTATACCAACAAGTACATCAAATTCACCCATGCGCAAATCCCGGATGATTTCCAGACGTTCAAGAGTGTCAATATCTGAATGCAGATACTTTACTTTCACGCCGAAATCCTCAAGATATTTGGTAAGATCTTCGGCCATTCTTTTGGTCAGTGTGGTAACCATTGTTCTGTAACCCTTTTCAGTGGTCACATTAATCTCATGAAGCAAATCGTCAATCTGACCTTTAACAGGGCGCACCTCAATTTCCGGATCTATAATACCAGTTGGTCTTACAATCTGCTGAACCACCTTGGTAGACAAGTTTTTTTCATAATCAGCAGGTGTTGCGCTTACATATATAATCTGATTAATTCTTTGATTAAATTCTTCGAAAGTCAAAGGCCGGTTATCAAAGGCTGAAGGCAGCCTGAAGCCATATTCGACAAGGGCTTCTTTACGTGAACGATCCCCGTTATACATGGCCCTTATTTGCGGAATTGTAACATGGGACTCATCAATGACCAGGAGAAAATCTTCCGGGAAATAGTCTATCAAAGTAAAAGGTGCACTCCCAGGTTCGCGGCCGCTTATATGCCTTGAATAGTTTTCAATTCCCTGGCAAAAGCCTATTTCCCTCATCATCTCAATATCATACCTGGTCCTTTGCTCAATTCTCTGGGCTTCAAGAAGTTTGCCGTTATCCTTGAAATATTTTATTCTTTCCTCAAGTTCCTGCTCAATGGACTCAATGGCTTTTTCCATTTTCTCCTTCTTGGTGGCAAAGTGGGATGCAGGGAAAATCGCTATATGGGACCTGTATCCTTTTACCTCACCTGTCAGGACATCAATCTCCGAAATCCTGTCAATTTCATCTCCGAAAAATTCAACACGAAGAGCAATATTTGTTGAAGATGGCGGAAAAATATCCAGTACATCCCCCATTACCCTGAAGGTTCCACGCTTGAAATCATACTGGTTTCGGGTATACTGGATATCTACGAGTTTCTTTAGGATTTCGTCCCTGTCCTTTATCATTCCGGGACGCAGCGACAGCATCAGATCTGTATAGTCCTCCGGATCACCCAGACCATAAATACAGGATACGCTTGACACAATAATTACATCCCGTCTTTCAAGAAGAGAGGCTGTTGCGGAATGTCGCAATTTATCAATTTCGTCATTAATGGACGCATCTTTTTCTATATAGGTATCTGTGGTGGGAATATATGCTTCGGGCTGATAATAGTCATAGTAGCTTACAAAATATTCGACCGCATTATCAGGGAAAAACTCAGTAAACTCATTACACAATTGGGCTGCCAAAGTTTTATTGTGTGCAATAACTAAAGTTGGCTTCTGCACTCTCTCAATAACATTGGCGATAGTATAAGTTTTGCCTGACCCGGTTACACCCAGCAATGTCTGATGCTTGCTTCCATTATTAATAAGCTCTACTAATTCATCTATTGCTTTAGGCTGATCGCCCGTAGGTTTGAAATCCGATTTAAGCCTGAATTCAGACATAATCAACCTCCAACGGTCTGGAAAACAAAAAGGCTATACACGCGGTTGCATGTACAGCCCCAAAGTTTCCTGAATATATTTTTATTTCAACAATAAAACAAGAACTATCGATATTACTACAAACAATAATGCAACCCATCCGGTATATTTGCTTAGTATTGCATCATAAGCACGACCTTTATTCTTTCCGAAAAAGGTTTCAGCACCACCGGCAATTGTTCCGCTCATGCCTGCCGAACGTCCTGCCTGAAGAAGTACAATAGCTACTATAGCAAGGCACACAATTATATATAGAATATTTACTATTATTGTAAGGGCATCCATAGTCCAAACCTCCCAAAAATTCTACAGCGTTTTAATTTTAGCATATACATCTGCTTTAAGCAAGGATAATTACAGACGCTTTTTAAGGGTCTCCATATCTTTTTCATAGCCGGGTTTGCCCAGCAGTGCAAACATATTTTTCTTATAGGCTTCAACTCCGGGCTGGTCAAAGGGGTTTACTCCCAACAGGTGACCGCTTATACCACATGCTTTTTCAAAGAAATAAACCATGTATCCGAACCAGTAAGGGGTCATTTCCGGAATATTGATAACCAGGTTTGGAACACCGCCATCATTATGTGCCAAAATGGTGCCTTTCATAGCCATTTTGTTTACAAAATCAATTTCTTTTCCGGCTAAATAATTTAAATTGTCAAGGTTATCAGGAGTTGCATCTATTTTAATGTTCTTCTTACTCTTTTCCACGTTCAAAACGGTCTCAAAGATATTGCGCATACCGTCCTGAATATACTGCCCCATTGAATGCAAGTCGGTTGAAAAATTCACTCCTGCAGGGAAAATTCCTTTTTGATCCTTTCCTTCGCTCTCACCAAAGAGCTGTTTCCACCATTCGTTAATATAATAAAGTGACGGTTCATAGTTAACCATTATTTCAATAGTCTTTCCTTTTCTGTAAAGGATATTTCTAACTGCGGCATATTTGTAACAGTCATTTTCCTCAAATGGCTTTTTGCATTCAATATAGGCATCCTGAGCGCCCTTCATCATCTCAGCAATATCTATACCTGCAACAGCAATGGGAAGGAGCCCAACAGCAGTCAATACGGAAAAACGTCCCCCCACATCATCAGGAATTACAAAGGTTTCATATCCCTCAGTTTCTGAAAGGGTTCTAAGCGCACCTTTTGAAGCATCGGTAGTAGCATAAATTCTGTTTTTCGCGCCTTCTTTACCGTATTTCTTTTCCATATATTCTTTGAAAATTCTGAAGGCAATAGCAGGCTCTGTGGTAGTTCCTGATTTTGAAATAACATTGACTGATATATCTTTTCCTTCTATAAGTTCAAGGAGTTCTGCCAGATAGGTTGAACTGATATTATGTCCGGCGAAATATATTTCAGGGCCATTTCTTTTTTCTTTAGGAAGCATATTGTAAAAAGAATGTGTAAGCGATTCTATTGCTGCTCTCGCTCCAAGGTAAGAACCGCCAATTCCGATAACTATTAATACATCAGAATCTTCCCTGATTTTTCTGGCTGCTTTAAGAATCCTTGAAAACTCTTCCTTATCATAATTGTTAGGAAGCTCCACCCAGCCCAAAAAGTCACTTCCCGGACCGGTCTTGTTATGAAGTTTCTCATGAGCATCTTCCACATGCTTTTTAAGATAATCAATCTCATGTTCTCTGACAAAACCAAGAGCATTTTTATAATCAAATACTAACTTAGCCATTATGTAAACCCCTCGCTTACCCTGTAATATTGATAATTAACTGTAAACGAAAAATATTGTATCATATTCTGCCATATATTGTACACCCAAAATCCAGCAATTTACTTTAATTTTTAATTTATTCTATTTAGTAGACCTGCAATACTGTATCTTTTTTATTAAATTATTCACTTTTTTTACTTAAACAGATATAAAGATTTATTTTAGTTCAGTCTTTAATTATCCTTAAATATATAACATGCCCTTAAAGTCCGATATTAGTAATATAAATTTGTGCATCATGAGCGCTCTCTCCTGCGGCTGATTTCCGGTCACTATACAATCGATCAAATTTTCGGGAGGCTTAATATGAATAAAAAATCTTTGTCATTAGTATTTGCAATGATACTGTCAATAATTTTGAATCTGTTTACAGGTGCATTGACTGTATATGCTGAGGGGGATTATCTTAAAATTTATGATTCTACAGTGGAATTTAAACATTTTTATTTTGAAACAGATCAAGACAATCTTCTGGTAAATTATGATGAAAACAAAATTGTAACAACCACCTTCAACACAAAAGTTATAGAAAATGCATATATAAAAGTAACCTTGCTGGCAGAATACGGAGGACGGATACTATCCATTATTTATAAGCCTACAGGTCACGAAATGCTTTATCAAAATCCCATTGGAACCCCTTACGGTATAAAGGAAGGGAACTTTTATTACGACTGGCTTATGGTCTATGGCGGAATTTTCCCTACTTTTCCTGAACCTGAGCATGGTAAGGCCTGGTGTTTGCCCTGGGAGGAGAAAATTATCGAAGAAAGTGAAGATAAAATATCTGCTGAAATGAGTTTTACAGACACCATAGCACCAGTTGACGGAATACCTGGTAAATTCAATAACGGCAGAAGTGACATTACCTGCGTATCAACAGTTACAGTGTACAGGGACAAATCTTATGTTGATTATAATTTAAAACTCATTAACAACCGAAATGAAGAAGTAGATTATGAATACTGGACCTGTATCACCTTTGCGCCCGGTTCAGAACCCGGCAATGCTTATTGCCCTCCGGATACTGAAATGGTTGTTCCCATCAAACAGGTAGTGTTAAAGGATGACTGGTGGCCATGGATGGGTAGTGTTGACACACCGGTTAACAAAAGCAAGCACGTATTTGAGTATAATAATCTGGCATACTTTAAAAACTGGGAAGATATGGGTATAGCTTATGCATATCCGGGTGTTTCGGAAAACTGGTGGGGCGTAATTAATCATGAAAACCAGATGGGACTTTTAAGAATAGCAGACAATAAAAATCATACCCCGGGCTTGAAATTCTGGACATGGGGAATTGACAGTCTTAATACAAACCCGGAAACATTCGGTGATTCAAGCAGAGGTTATATTGAGCTTTGGGCAGGTCATTCTCCAGAATTTTTCACTGCCACTGCCATGGCTCCAAATGAAGAGAAAGTATGGACTGAATATTACATACCCACCTCAGGACTTTCAGCCGTTACCTGTGCAAATAAAAATGCAGCTGTATTTTTCGATTATAATGAAATCACCAATAATTATAATTTTATCTCTGAAATTTTTACAACCCACCCGAATAAGAACCTGAATGTCCAATTCTATGTAAAAAGCACGGATACTTTTGAGATATACAAAGATACATTTGTCAGCAATCCTGAAACTGCACACAAGTTTGAGTTTACTCTGCCCAAGACCGATATTGGTGAAGATTTTGATGGATTTGAAATTGTTCTCACTGATGAAGAAAACAATATTTTGCTTCAGACCGAAATACCTGTCAAAACAGAAACAGCAGAAGAAACAGCCGAAGAACTTTCCGATGAAACTGCCGGTGATCCTAACGAAGATTCTGTCGAAACAATTGATGCAGTACCGATTTCAGAAAACAATGGAAGTTTGCTTCATTTTATGATAGCCGGCGGAATACTTGTTGTAGCAGCTGTTGTCTTTGCAATAATTAAGTTAATGGAAGAAAACAAAAATAATTAAGCTGTATAAAAATTTCTCCGATTGGATTCATCTTCAGAAAAAAAGGGGCTCATCTCATAAATTATGATATGCCCCTTTTTGCATCTTTTGAGTTTGCTGTTTTATACTCATACCCTCTCCATAATCCAGCTGCTTACAACCTGAGCGACTTTATCCCTGTCTTTATCGAAATGCAGTTCATGATAGTTTCCTTCAAACTCTATGTAAGTACAGGATTTGGGTGCATTTTTCATAAAAGATCTGCTTCCTTCCACAGAACAGATACGGTCATCAGAACCATGAAGGAGCAAAAGATCTTCTTTCTCTGCATCGGATTTTGCCAATATCTCTTTGGCACCATTGTAACAGTCCAGACCGGTCTGAACCGATATAAAGCCGTGACATAAAGGGTCGGTATCGCAGTCAATCAGGCTTTGGTCGCTGGACAGTGCCTCCCTGTCAAGATTGCTTTTTATGCATAATTTGGGAGTTATTTTGGATATAACCTTCATTAAGGCAACAATATGACCGGGTATTTCATTGTACAGCTTAATCCAAGGCGAGGTTATAATATATCCTTTCGGTCTGAACTTGCCATGAAGTCTATGATATAGACCGATATTCCCGCCCATACTGTGTCCGTAAATAAACAGCGGTATATCCGGATATTCTTTTTTGGCATGCTGGCAAAGAGCATCCACATCCTCCAGAATAAGATTCCTTGGCGCAGTATGACCTCTTTTTCCCGGGGATTTTCCGTGACCTCTCAGATCCATGGCATATATGCAAATGCCTTGCTCAACAAAAGTCTGAAGATATTCAGGATACCTTCCGGCGTGCTCGCCAAGACCATGTATAAGAACTATCAAAGCCTTAATCGATTCTTTGTCTTCGGGCTCAATTACGTAGCCCTGAATATCGGCATTTCTACCCCCATTGAAAGTAAATTCTCTCAGCATAGATTACCCTCCATCCCTAAAAAATCGGGTTCGATAATATAATATTACTGAAAGTAATCTTCTACCACCGGAATGGCTATATACAAATTCATCCATTAGGTTTTAACCTAATGGATGAATTTTATACTCATAATCTACCATATCAGAATCTATTTTATATTTCTGAGCCCTTCTGTACTCAAAGAACTTCCTGGCTACTTGCGGGAACATTGCATATGTCAGCACATCTTCTTCCTGCTCAATATACTCGGCTGCTTCTTCCCTGATCTTTGGAAGTTCACTTGGAATAAGGTCTGCAGGTCTGCAGGTAATACGTTCCTCGTCACCAATAATCTTTTTAACTATATCATCATCAATAGGAGCCGGTGTCTTACCGTATTCTCCCCTTACCAGACCCTTGGTCTCTTTTGGTACCATCTTGTATCTTTCACCCATAAGTACATTCAATACAGCCTGAGTACCAACTATCTGGCTGCTGGGTGTAACAAGTGGCGGATATCCTAAATCCTTCCTTACTCTTGGTACTTCCTGCAAAACATCCAGAAGTTTGTCTTCCTGACCTGCCTGTTTAAGCTGGGATACAAGGTTAGAAAGCATCCCGCCAGGAACCTGATAAATAAGTGTGTTTATATCAACACCCATAACCTTGGTACTTAACAGCTCTTTTTTCAGGTATTTTTCGCGCAGTTTGCTGAAATATGAAGCTATTTCACTAAGAAGATTAAGGTCGTATCCTGTATCATATTTTGTACCTTTAAGAGTAGCAACCAAGGGCTCAACCGGCGGCTGGGAAGTTCCCATTGCCATTGGTGATATGGCGCAGTCGACAACATCCACGCCTGCTTCAATTGCCTTAAGGTATGTCATTGAAGCAACACCACTGGTATAGTGGGTATGAAGCTGAATAGGAACTTTGATATTTTCTTTAAGAGCCTTTACCAGATCATAAGCCTCATATGGTGTCAGCAGTCCTGCCATGTCCTTTATACAAATAGAGTCGGCTCCCATTTCTTCAAAGGTCTTTGCATCCCTTACGAACTGCTCCAGACTGTGAAACGGGCTGATTGTATACGAGAAGCAGGCCTGCGCGTGACCGCCTTCCTTTTTACATGCCATTAACGATCTTTCTACATTACGGGGATCGTTTAAAGCATCAAAAATACGAATAATATCTATACCGTTTGCCACAGCTTTCTGTACAAAATAATCCACCACATCGTCTGCATAATGTTTATATCCCAAAAGGTTCTGACCCCTTAAGAGCATCTGCAGTTTGGTGTTTTTTGCTTTATCCCTTATTTTCCTTAATCTTTCCCATGGATCTTCATTCAGAAACCTCATACAAGCATCAAAAGTAGCTCCGCCCCAGCATTCCAATGAATGATATCCAACCTTATCTATGGTCTCAACAATTGGAAGCATCTCTTCTGTGCTCATACGGGTAGCTATAAGAGATTGATGAGAGTCCCTCAATGTTGTATCAGTTATTTTTATTCCCATGGCTCAAAAGCCTCCTTATCAACTTAATTTAAGGTAAAAAGAACATCACCGGTGTTAACCTGTTGTCCATTGCTTACATTAACTGTAGCGATTGTGGCATCCTGAGGTGCAAGTATTTCATTCTCCATTTTCATAGCTTCAAGAATGGCTAACACTGTACCTTTCGTAACTTGTTGACCGACACTTACCTTAACATCCAATATCGTACCGGGCATGGGTGCAGTAACTTTAACAGCCCCCTCAGAACCTTGTGCGGCGGGTGCCGGAGCAGGTGCCGGTTTGACAGGTTCTGCCTTAGCTGCAGGTGCTGGTGCTGCCTCAACAGGTTTTGATGCAGGAGCAGCAACCGGTATTACAGATGGAGCTTGTGTTGAGGTAGCTCCTCCCACTTCTTCAACTTCAACTTCATAACTGTTTCCATTTACGTTTACTATAAATTTTCTCATTATATGAAACCTCCAGTAATATCATTTTAAATATTTTTTATTTTTTCATCAGAGAGGTATATTACCATGTTTCTTGGATGGTCTTGTTTCGCGTTTTCCTGCCAGCATATCCAGCGCACTTATAATTCTCTGGCGGGTTGTTGCAGGTTCAATGACATCATCCACATAACCTCTGGCAGCAGCAATATAGGGGTTTGCAAGCTTTTCCCTGTACTCTTCAATTTTCTGCTTTCTGAACTCAGCAGGATTATCTGACTGAGCAATTTCTTTTCTGAAAATAATATTTGCTGCACCTTCCGGTCCCATAACAGCTATTTCTGCAGTAGGCCATGCAAAAACCATGTCACAGCCGAGATGTTTGCTGTTCATAGCGATATATGCGCCGCCATATGCTTTTCTGACTATGATATTAACCTTGGGCACAGTAGCTTCAGAAAATGCATACAACAATTTTGCCCCATGACGGATAATTCCACTGTGCTCCTGATTTACTCCCGGCAGATATCCCGGTACGTCAGTAAATGTAACAAGCGGAATATTAAAAGCATCGCAAAATCTTACAAATCGTGCTGCTTTGTCAGATGCGTCCACATCCAGAACCCCTGCATTGACTTTAGGCTGGTTGGCAATAATTCCTGCAGTTTTTCCTCCAAAACGCCCAAATCCTATAATTATATTTTTTGCAAACCCTGCCTGAATCTCAAAGAAATCACCGTCATCGGTAACTTTCTTAATTACGTCAAGCATATCATAAGGTTTATTTGCATCATCTGGAATAATAGTATTCAAATCAGGTTCCAACCTGTTGAAATCATCATTTGAAATGATTATTTCGGGATCAGAAAGGTTATTATCAGGAAGATAAGAAATAAGCTTTTTAACCTGTTCAAAACAGCTGTCCTCATCGGAGCACTCGAAGTGTGCAACACCACTGATAGTATTATGTGTCATGGCACCGCCAAGCTCATCAAAAGTTACTTCTTCTCCGGTTACAGCTTTTATGACTGACGGTCCAGTAATAAACATATGACTGGTTTTATCAACCATAAATATGAAATCCGTTATTGCCGGTGAATAAACAGCACCGCCTGCACAAGGACCCATTATTACGGAAATTTGAGGTATTACACCTGAAGCGAGGGTATTTCTCATAAAAATATCCCCAAAACCGCTAAGTGCATCTATCCCCTCTTCTATCCTGGCTCCGCCCGAATCATTGATACTTATGAACGGAGCACCCATCTTCATGGCCATGTCCATTACTTTTGTAATTTTTTTGGCGTGCATTTCTCCAAGGGAGCCGCCTATAACTGTAAAATCCTGCGAAGCTACAAATACCAGTCTGCCATCAATAGTACCATATCCGGTAACTACGCCATCACCTGGAATTTTCTTTTTTTGCATGTCGAAATCAATACTGCGGGTTTCGACAAATGCATCAACCTCAACAAAGCTTCCTTCATCCAAAAGTGCTGCTAATCTTTCTCTGGCTGTCTTTTTTCCAGTCTCGTGCTGCTTAGCAATTCTTTTGTCTCCGCCACCCTTTTTGAGGTTTTCTCTTCTGGTTCGTAAATCATTCAACTTGTCAAACGTCGCCATTTTTTCACCTCAGTGTTGTTCCATTAAATGGATTTTTTATATAAATTCGATTTATGACTTGGTAATAATTATAACTTATATTAAAATACTTGGCAACAAATTATAATTTCTAAACAATCCTAATATTGCGTAATTTGCATTTATTTAAAATGGTGTTTTATCCCCTTTTGAATAAGAACTTGTTTTTTATAAAAACTATAAAGAGAACGAAAAAAGGAGGACAAATTATGTTAAAATGGGCAATAACATTTTTAATTCTTGCCCTGATTGCCGGATTATTTGGTTTTGGTCTGATTGCAAACCTTAGTTTTGGAATAGCAAAAGTTCTCTTCTATATATTTGCAGCCCTTTTTGTTATAAGCCTGATCTTCGGAAGGCGCGACAGAAGAACAGAAGAGTACAAAGTATATGATGATTAAATATGAGTTAAGAGCTTCCCGGTCAGGGAAGCCCTTTTTCCTAAATCCAGCTTGCTAATCAGACATAAGTCTTTTTTCCCCTGTTATCTCCTGTATAGGTTTAATATCCTGTGTAACTTCAAGAACACCTAAGAACTTGCCTTTTTTATTCCGCACTGCAAAATATCTGATGAATGCATAACGGTCACCCATACGTATCCAGAAATCTTCATGATCTTTTTTGCCTGATTTCAAATCCTCAATTATTTTCTCAACTATATGCATACTTGCTGGAGGATGGCAGTTTTTAACTTCACGCCCCAGAACTGTTTTAGGTCTGGCGAATATTCTTTCACTGCCCATTGAAAACCATTTGACAATTCCATCTTTATCAACAAAGGTCAAGTCTAAAGGCAATGTGTTTAAGACAGCATTTATTTCCTCCGGTGTCATTATTCCTGCATCAAAGTCAACATATCCATCATTCGAAGGTTCTTCGCCTTCTTCACGGGCCTTTTCTTCCACATCAACCCTGACAGGTTTCCATTTTGCTTTAGGTTTGATTAATGCATAACCCGCCTCATCACTTGATTTCTGAATTTCAATCCATTCATCCTCCGAAAGCGTATCCACGGCAAGGGGCAGCAATATACTCTCTTCCTTATATATCATTTCTTTAACACGTTCCAAAGCAAATTCTGCCTTTTCTATCAGTTCTTCCTTATCACCACTGTAATCTTTGAGAAGATTCATTACCAGTTTGATATCTGCTCTTATTTCATCATCTACTCCCCACATAACCTTAGGCGGAGTCGTAATACCGTACTTCTCCAGATACGGGAAGAGCAGATTTTCTTTTCTGAAATAATGTTTGTCGATCTCCCAAAGCTTATCGAATCCTTTTATCAATTTTTTGAGATTGGACTTTGAATCATCAGTTTTAAACTGTTCCAGATCGTTTTGGATTGTAGCCATTACTTCTTCTATAGCTCTGTTTTCCTGAACGAATGTATGAACAGGATGACCGGGTATGTTCTCAGGTCTGACAGGTCTGTGAATATCCTGAATAGATCCTTTGAATACAGCTGCATGAACATCACAAAGTTTTTGAATTTCTTCGACGGGCATTCCCTCTGCAACAAGGGCAGCTTCCATCTCAGTTATTTCAGTTGTTGTAACTCCGCCCTTTATCAGTTCCTCAAAACGAGGTTTTACTTCATCAACTGTCTTTCCCCGATGTAGTTCTTCTATGAGCTCTTTAAGAATTTTTTGCCGATGTTCGCGGTTATTGATTATTTCACTCATACTATTCACCTCTTCATGATTATTCTTATACATGTGATAAACATTAAGAAAATGCGTTACTGCAGTTTCATTCTTTAATCTGGAATCCTTTAGATTGAAAAGCTTCTTTTATTTTGTCCAAATCAATTTTTTTCATAACAGAACCTTTTTTAATTGTCATAAACCGTCCGACAGTATTTAGCATACTTGGATTGATAATACTTTCGAAACCCAGTTCCTTCATAATCTCAGCAGCTTCAGGATATTCATTTATCAAATCCCGGACGGGTCTGTTCAAATCTAAAACTTTAGCCATATAAGCACCTGCTTTCTGATACAAATTTCAGTTTTTTCTAACAGTTCATGTTTTCTAAAATGCTTTTATTCAGACATACCATTTAAAATAGTGAAAACAAACTAATTCAAGAATATTTTTTAAGTATATCCGGTTTATATACTTAAATATTAGGTTATTAATAAGCCATAAACTGTGATTTCACGCATAAAAATAAAAAAAAGCCGCCTTATAAGGCAGCTTCTGGTTGTAAAACGACTTAACTATGTACGTTCTCTTATTTTAATGTTTTTTCAAGCTCACTTCTATTTAACAGCAACACTTTTTTGTTGCCAATCATCTCTAAAATTCCTTCTTCCTGAAGAATGCTCATTTTTCTGCTGACAGTCTCTCTGGCAAGACCGATATAATTTGCAATGCCTTCCCTGCTTAAAGGAAGTTCAATAAGAGTTCCCCTGGGATGCGGTTTGCCATACTTATCAGCGAATTCCAGCAGAACCAAACTAACCCTTGCTTCAACGGTACGGGAACCCATAGTTTCTATTGTATTTTCCAGCCTGTCCAATCTCATGCATAACTCTTCCATAATTTTTACTGCGATATCAGGTATGGACTTGATCAAAATCTGAAAGTCCCTTTTATGGATAATACAAACATGAGTCTCTTCAAGGGCTTCCACATTGTATGGCGAGGCATAATCCCGCAGAAGATTCCGCTCCCCGAAAAAATCCCCTTCAGAAAATATATAAATAATCTGCTCCTTGCCATCCAGGGTTGTTTTATAGGCCTTGACCTGACCTTCATTTATAATTACAAGGCTCTCTGTCTTTTCACCTTCCATAACAAGCAGTTCACCTTTTTTATAGCGCCGGTGATTGATCAGATCCCCGACCTTTGCAAGCTGCTCCATATTCAGCGATGAAAATATTGATACTTTCTGAGTACACAATTTATGATTACATTTCTTGCAATTGGATATTGTATTTATTTTAGCTGTTGTATTCACCATTAATTTCATCCTTCAAATCAAATTTTAATAAGTTAATTATAACTGATTTTATCCTAATTAACCATATGACCTGATACGTCAATATTATAAACGTACTTCAATCATTCAATGATAAATCTGAAAAATGGAAAACTATATGTTAATAAATCTTTATTATAAAAAGAAAAAGGGGGATTTCCTCAGACGCCTTTGGCTATAGATCCTATAGCTTCTGCAGCTTTAATAACACCATATGCATTTGTCCCCTGCCTGTCAGTCCCGGAAATTTCACGTATCGCGGTAATGGATGTCCTATGCAAAAAAATTAAGGATATGTATTTTATAATTTTTTTAATTCTATTACTTATTCTTTCCTATATTAAAATACAGACGTGTATATAGATAGTGAATACTTTCAACATATTATGCCTTATGATAGACAGCTCCAACTCATTATAAATACTTTGATAGAATAAGACGAATGTGTCTTTGTGATGAAAAAACTTAAAGTTAATGGGATATTGACAAATTACGGAAATTATATTAACATTTATTGTAATCAAAGATCAAAATCTGTAATAGAGCTCGATTATATTAATTATGGTAACATAGCTTTGCTCCAATTTTTGTTGGTTTGCTAAAAAAGTCAACAATCGTAAGGAAAGTGCAAGAATACCATATTCTTTGCTTTCCTTACCCCCCCTCCCCCCCAACGGTCAAGGTGTTAGTTCTTAATGAAATTCAGCTGGTAGTCTATCATCATGTGGATTAAAAGCGGAGGTCATAGAATGAAAATTATAAAAGCAATTCTTTTTACCATACTGTATACTGCTATTTACATTGGTCTTCAATTTATTGTTCTATTGGTCATGATATTCGCTATAGGAATAGATTTTGCATTTGAGAATCTGACCCTTTCTATTGTATTGTCCTCAATTTTAGCTTTTCCGGTCTATTGGAGTTTTGTTAATCTAAGAAAACAAACATTGTCCACTGCCTGCAACTTCAGGAAATTTGACATTCGTCAGATTCCTCTTTTCATTCTTCTGGGCTTTTTTCTTCAATATCTGGTTCAGGGAATAATGATAATTTTTAAGTTGGAAGAAAAATTCCCTGAACATGCAAGAACAATGCAACTCCTCTTTGAGGGCGGAAGTCCAATTATAATAATACTTGCAATTGTGATCTCAGGTCCTTTTATAGAAGAAATTCTTTTCAGAGGATTGATTTTTAACGAACTTAAAAATATAATGCCTCATGCTCTTGCTGTAATTATTCAAGCCTTAATATTTGGATTAATCCATGGTAACTTGCTACAGATGTCCTATGCATTTGCTTTTGGCATTATTATAGGATTCATTGTGATTTGGAGCCATTCCATATGGCCCGCAGTAATTACACATATATCTATAAATGGAACTCCATTTCTGACAAGCCTGTTCTGGGAAAGCAATCAAATTAATCAATTTATATCAAACAATAAAATACCAGTTATTACTACTTGCGGTATTATAGTAATAGTTATCGTGTATTTTATATATAGATTAAACCACACGGTTTCCAGGACTACAGAAGGTTCCTGTTGATAAAAAAATAGTTTAAACCGAGTTTTGAATATGCATTTTCAAGGTGGTTTTCCGGAACAAACTTGAATATTGACAAAACAACAAAAATAAAAGTTTGAGTCCCTCCGAGAAAGGCATCTGTCGGGCCAAATGGTCTATTAAAGAGCCAGGCCAGTCACATTGACACTCAAGTTTGTATATTATGTATTAGGAAAAATTTGTCGGAAAATGATTGGAGGACTCGCAGTGAAAGATAATGAAAGCAACTTCAGCGAACATGAAAAAGAGGAATACGTACTGTATGATAAGGAGTATAAGGAGTTCTGGTCCAGAATTGATAACAGTGTTGTGATGAAGGAATATGATATTACATCCGGAAGTCCGAATTGCCGGGTATGTATATGCCAATATAACCGCCTTGAAGAAGCACGTTTCTGGACCAGAATATTTCAGGAACATGCTCTGTTTATAAAACTTGGTCTGCCTGCCGACCAGAAAAAAGCAAGGGAAGAAGCCCAATCCTTGATTGACATATTCAGCGATCTTAGAAAAAGGCTTGACAAAGCCGACAAATTAGAGGGAGATCTGCTGAATAATTTAATAAAAGCAGTCAAGTCCATAATCATGTTTAAAGCGGAGCTGCTAAGACAAATAATCCAGTGCAAAGAAGCACCCGGCAGCAATTACCCTCTGCTTTTGGACCATATCAGAAGAGAAGCTGAACGATTTTTGGGACTTCTTCTCAAACCTGTACCGAAAGATCCTCTGGAATTGCTGCTGGTTCAGGAAGTTTTCTGGCTTCGGATAATGAAGGAGCATATAGAATTTGTAATCCATTTACTGGATCCTTCCGAAAGGGAGCTCATAGAGCAGGCCGAAGAATTCAGGAAGACCTTTTCGCGGCTGCTTGAAACAGCCCGGGACCTTGAATCAATGGATGATACCATGCCAAAGCATTTTAATACCGTTATCCGTTTTACTGAAGATGTTGTCAGAAATACTATACAACTCCGTGACTTCAAAGCGGCGGCTTTTGAACTGGCAACACTCTGTAAATTATTGAGCATAGTTTCCACACCGCTGCTGCTGGATCATATCAGACGGGAAGCTGATAAATTCCTCAGCGAACTTGAAGTGCTTTTACCTGAAGTCATACGCTGTAATTCAAATTTTAAAAAGATTAAGCAATAAACTCTAAGCTGCCTTGAAACCTGCGATTATTTTAAGGCAGCTTCATCTTTAAATTCTGTTTAACATCTACATCTAAACTATAAGCTGCAATTTTTTTGCATATAAATAATTATACAGTTTACATGTGTATTGGAGATGTCTCATACACATACTATGCATCATTGCGAAAATTATTATTTCTGCATGCCTGTATATATGAAAATTGCGTCTTTTAAAAAACTGGCAAGTCCGGGCTGATCCTTATCATAATATTCAGTGAAACGTTTAACATCAACATATAACTGGGCAACACCGGCATGAGCTTCTTTGTTATAATCCCCCCAGGCATATGTGATCCATTGCTTGTGCAAATCTGCCGCTTTCTGTGCCAAAGGACCAGCTGGATCACCTGTTTTAAAGGCTTCCAATAAAGTTTCGCGAAACCTCTGTTCAATGTTTTGCATTTCTTCGTACTGCTCTTTAGACATGTTTCTGAAATTTTCATAGGACTTTTCAACAGCCTCAGCACCATATTTCTCCCTTATCTCTTCTCCGTATTTTTCTTCGTTTTTCTCAATAAGTCTTTGTTTGAAGCCTTCAAATTTTTCTTTATCACTCATTTTTATTCTCCCTTCTGTATAAGCTATTGATTTCTCTACATTTTTTATCAGTAAGTCTATCTGGCTCCGCTTTTCAATGAGCCTTTTCTTATGCTCTTTCAGCGCTTTGACCTTATCAAAATCAGGTGAAGACAAAATCTCTCTGATATCTGATAAATTAAATCCTAATTCCCTGTAGAACAAAATTTGCTGAAGTATATCAATCTCCTTCTGACCATATATCCTGTATCCGGATGAACTTATCCTGGCAGGTTTCAAAATCCCTATCTCGTCATAATATCTCAAGGTTCTTGTGCTCACTCCTGCTAACTGTCCCAGTTTTTTTATTGTATACTCCAAATTCTCACCTCCTGGCAACATAATAAACCTTTACGCAGCGTCAATGTCAAGAATTATTTATTGGTAAATAAAGTCTGAGCCTTATTGAGTGAAATTTTGTTTATTGGAAATAATGCAATTGAATATCTTCATCAGACTTAGGAGGGTTTATATGAAAGAAAAAGTAAAAATAGCAGCCTTGCTATTATCTTTGTTATTGGCAGTTACATTAATAACAGGTTGTAATCCTGATAATGAACCTAGTCCTACACCAACCGGTACAGCTACAGCTACTCCGGGTGATACACCTGTGGTAACACCACCGTTACCTTCTCCAGATACATCGCCTATGATATCCCCACCTGTGATTTCTCCTGAAGCATCACCCCCGTTAATGACACCTAATACATCTCCGACACCGGGGCAATGATTATTAAAGTAGAAAGGCTATCTCATAATTTTCCGAGATAGCCTTTCCGGATCATTTATTTAATTGTTTGGGTTTTGCAGGTCTGGATATTTCAGCAAGTGCTTCAGATGCCTCAAAGTTGAACTTGTTGTCAACCGCAATATCTCCCAATGACACCATTCCCACCAGCTGATTATTTTCAACCACAGGTACTCTCCTGATTTTATGTGTCGCCATCATTTTTGTTACTTCATCCACATCCATATCAGGTGTCGCAGTATTTACCTGACCAGTCATCACATCCCTCACAGGAGTTTCCTGTGGGCTTTTACCACTGGCAATATTTCGCACTACAATATCTCTGTCTGTTACAATCCCTACCAGACCTCTCTGGTCACAGACCGGAACTGACCCAATATTATGCTTCTGCATCAGCTGTGCCGCTTCAGTAACTTTTGCATCCGGATTAATATGAGCAACATCTTTTGTCATTATGTCCCTGACTTTCATGGCAATTTCCCCCTCCTTCTATCACATTATTACTGCCTTAGTTTCTGTAAAAATATCTAAAGTAATCAGATAAAAATTGACTAAAAGATATTTACATTAATTGGTGCATATTAAAAAATAATACTTTCCACAGATACCGAAAAACTGTAAAAGTATAATTTCAAAAGCCAATAAAACAAGACATACGAATTTTTAATAAGGTGAAAGGAAAGGAAAGGAAAAATGCAGCAAAAAACCGGATAAAGCATCCGGTTTTTTGCATATAGTGTTTGTATGTTAGTTTTGAAATAATGGTAGTCTTGTTATGACAGTCTTGACACGTAATCTTCGTATCCGAACTTCCTTACTACTCTCAAACCGTCTTTCTCATTATAAAGTGCAATTGAAGGAAGGTTTACGCCATTGAACATATTATTTTTAACCATTGTATAATGAGCCATATCACAAAAGACCAGTCTGTCTCCAGGCTTTAAAGGTTCATCAAAAGAGTAGTCTCCTATTACATCCCCTGCAAGGCATGTAAGCCCCCCAAGCCTGTAGGTATACTTTTTCTCACCGGGTTTGCCTGCGCCGATTATTTCAGGTCTGTATGGCATTTCTAAAACATCGGGCATATGGCAGGCGGCAGAGGTGTCCAAAATAGCGATTTCCATATCGTTATTTACAATATCCAAGACTTTTGCGACAAGGAAACCTGTATTCAAGGCTATTGCTTCACCCGGCTCAAGATAGACATCAACACCGTATTTTTCCTTAAAGAACATTATAGACCGGATTAATGTCTCTACATCATAATCAGCACGGGTGATATGATGTCCTCCACCAAGGTTAATCCACTTCATATTTTTGATGTATTGTCCAAATTTCTCATCCACCACTTTTATTGTTCTTTCAAGGGTGTCTGAATTCTGCTCGCACATGGTATGAAAATGGATACCGTCTATACCGTCAAGCTCATCAGGCTCAAAATTGGCCAATGTTACACCAAGTCTGGAATGTTTGAAGCAAGGGTTATATATATCAACTTCTATTTCTGAATATTCTGGGTTAATACGTATTCCGCACTCTATATCTTTTCCTGCATTTTTTACTTTGTCCCTGTATTTTTTCCACTGGGAAAAGGAATTGAATACTATATGATCACAATATTTAATGATCTCATCAAATTCCTCCTCTATATAGGCAGGAGAGTATATATGGACCTCTTTTCCCATTTTTTCATAGCCCAGCCTTGCTTCAAATAAAGAGCTGGCTGTAATACCTTTGAGGTATTTGCTCACTAAAGGAAAAGTTGAAAACATTGAAAAGCCTTTCAAGGCAAGCAGAATCCTGCACTCTGTCCGCTCCTGGACAGAATGCAGGATTTTCAGATTATTTTCAAGTAATCTCTCATCTACAACATAACAAGGTGTAGGACAAGACTCAAACATTTTGTTCATCGCTGTACTTACCTCAATCTACAAGTTCTGGGTCAAAACTTTCTTTCCAGGGCAGTCCAAACTTATTAAGTGCTTCCATGAACGGATCGGGATCGAACTCTTCTACATTATACACACCGGGCTTTTTCCAAAGCCCCTTCAGTACAAGAGAAGCACCAATCATTGCCGGCACTCCGGTTGTGTAGGACACGGCCTGGGAACCAACTTCTTTATAGCATTCTTCGTGATCACAAACATTATAAACGTAGTATGTTCTGGGTTTTCCATCCTTAATGCCCTGAATAATACATCCAATGTTGGTCTTACCTTTTGTTCTCGGTCCCAGCGAAGCAGGGTCAGGAAGCACTGCCTTAAGGAATTGTAAAGGCTGAATCATTTTGCCTTCAAATTCAATGGGTTCGATGGATGTCATACCAACATTCTGAAGGACGCGAAGATGGGTCAGGTATTTTTCCGAGAAAGTCATCCAAAATCTTATTCTCTTAACCCCTTTAATATTTTTTGAAAGGGATTCCAACTCTTCATGATAAAGCAGATACATATCCCTTGGCCCTATTTCAGGGAAATTATATACTCTTTTGTATTCAAGGGGTTTGGTTTCAACCCACTTGCCATCTTCATAATATCTTCCATTAGCTGTTATTTCCCTGATATTTATTTCAGGGTTGAAGTTTGTGGCAAATGGATAACCATGATCTCCTGCATTGCAGTCCAGAATGTCAATATAATGGATTTCATCAAAATGATGTTTTTGCGCATAGGCGCAGAAGACACCTGTAACACCGGGATCAAAACCGCTTCCTAATACCGCGGTAATGCCGGCCTTTTCGAAGTCCTCCTTATAAGCCCATTGCCATTTATATTCAAACTTCGGTACATCAGGGGGCTCATAATTGGCTGTATCCAGATAATGCACCTTAGTTGCAAGACAGGCGTCCATTATACTTAAATCCTGATAAGGTAAAGCAACATTAATTACAATATCAGGCTTAAACTTCTCAATCAGCGCGATAACCTGAGAAGTGTCATCAGCGTCAACCTGAGCTGTATGAACCTTGACAGGTCCGCCGTCTATTTTCTCTTTTATCGCATTACATTTTTCAATGGTTCTGCTTGCTATGCAAATTTCCTTAAATACCTCTGAATTTTGAACGCATTTGTGAGCTACAACATTACCAACTCCACCAGCGCCAATTATCAATGCTTTACCCATCGAAACACCTCTTCTCCATCATATTCGATAAATACATAAAAGAAATTCAAATTATATAAAATCTTCAAGGTTATTAAATTATACTAAAGTGAACCTTAACCTTCAAGGGATTTGATAACAATTAATTAATCAATATTATTAATCCCTTTTTCTCTGAGCCTGTTGTTTGTCATCCGTCGGATAATAGCGAATCAGACCTATATTTGATACGGTGAGATAGAGCAGTACAGCGTAAGTAATAAGTACTATATAATTTTTATTACTCTTGACCAATTCAGAAACCTTCCTCCTGACATGAAAATCGCATAAAATTATAACAAAAATTTACCTGCCTAAACAACCGTTCATTTAATCCGATATTTTAACTGTATCTTAGATATAATATACCATTACCACTCACAAAAAATACTTAACAAAAAATAAGTTTACAGGTATAATTAATTTGTATATATGCCCAAATCCAATTTTACCTGCTTTAAAATTCTAAAAAACCTGAGAAAAATCAGTTAGAATAAAGAAATAAATAAAAAGCCGATATATAAGATGGAAGGCAGATATACGAGGAGGAATACATATGTTTATAAAATATAAAAGGATACTTACCATTATCGGTATTATTTTTTTCCTTGCCTTCCAAACCTCATGCGCCCCACAAAATTATATGGAAAATAACATGGGAACTGTTAAATCCGATACTGTAACCAATGAACATACCATTACAGACAGCATTACAGAAGTGACAGAAAATCATTCTTTAGATCTTCACTCTTCCTATATCGAAATCTTCTCTGAAAAATTCGAACCCGAAGCTTCATCCCTGTACGAAGAAATAAATATGTTGGGAAAACTGCTTACACCATACTTTGACCCTGAAAACCCGCATTTCGTTGGTGAAAGCAATAAAAAGTTTTTAGAAAATAGCTTGTTGTATGCTCTAAATGTCAACGAACCCATAATTGTGGAAGATTTGGAAAAATTAGTTCATCTGTTGTTT
>ERZ773359.2126-NODE-2126-length-25800-cov-5.093339_pt1 | contig 25800 bp, 30 predicted proteins | sample MGYA00374955_ERZ773359 | MGnify/ENA primary metagenome ERZ773359 (study PRJEB29098, sample SAMN04486028) | biogas fermenter metagenome | study: EMG produced TPA metagenomics assembly of the Biogas fermentation microbial communities from Germany - Plant 4 DNA1...
CAAACTAGAAACTCTTTCAGCATCCTCCACCACCTTAAATTCTGCCAAACCACTTAACCGAGTTTTTGCTTGTGGTCATTTACAATACTCTTAATCAATACATTAATGGATTCAGCGCTAATTCCTACAGTGCTTCGCAAATATTCGGTTACTTTTGCCTGAATTGATTGACTTAACTCAGGGATGTTATGATCTGGCAATAATTGCAGTTCTATACTGATTTTTAAGGGTTCAACTTCATTAATCATTACATTAACATATTTAACCCCTTCAAATTGTTGAACTGCTTTCATAATCAAACCTGTTAAGGTTGCCACACTAACATTAACCATGCCCAAGGTCGTGTGATGGGATACTACACGTTCATCTGTTTTTGGTTTTACACTCATAAAAATTAAATACAAACTAAATAACAATAAGATTAGGATCAAGATTACCCCATCAAATAACCTATTTTGTAAGGTTAAGATCCAATTAACTAGCAATACATCTCCCCATAATGTCATTGCTATTAATACCGATAGAGCCACTAACAATAACGCTAAGACCCTAACTACGATCCGATCGAGTGCTTCCATGTTATTTAACCTGCACTGGAGAAATTTCTTCAGTTTCTATTTGTGGTTGGGGAAAATGTACACCTAGAACATGGATGTTAACCTCAGTTACATCTAATCCTGTCATAATCTCAATGGCTTTTTTTACATTTTCCTGAATATTCTTTGCCACTTCTGGAATGCTGACTCCATAATTCACAATAACAAACAAATCAACTAAAGTTTCATGTTCGTTTACTTCAACTTTTACTCCTTTGGATAAATTCTTACGGCCAAGCATTTCAGCAATGCCACCAGCAATACCACCGCTCATACCAGCTACGCCTTCAACTTCTGTAGCTGCTAAGCCAGCAATAATACCAACAACTTCATTAGCAATCTTAAGTTCACCTAAGTTCATTCTGTTGTCTTCTGCCACTTTAGGCACCTCCTTGCTACTTTTGATTATATCAAATGGACTAGGATTTGACAATTTATTCTTGCGTAAAAATCTCCTCTAAGAACTTAGTTGAAAAATCTCCGCTGCGTACTCGAGGATCGTTTAAAAGTCGTTTATGGAATTCCACATTATGTTTAATCCCTTCGATGATTACTTCAGATAAGGCACTTAGCATTCTGTCAATGGCTTCTTCCCGATCTACACCCCAAGTAATCAATTTACCAAACATCGAATCGTAATGAGGAGAAATTTCATAACCTTCATATATATGACTATCCCAGCGTACCCCGTGTCCACCTGGTATAAATAACTTAGTAATTACTCCAGGTGATGGTAAGAAATTACGCTCTGGATCTTCAGCATTTAAGCGACATTCAATTGCATGACACATAGGTATTATATCATTTTGGGTATAATCTAATTCTGCATCAGCAGCAATTTGTATTTGAGCTTTAACCAAATCAATGCCGTAAACCATTTCTGTTATCGGATGTTCAACTTGAATCCGAGTATTCATTTCCATAAAATAGAATTTCCCATCCTCATCTAACAAAAACTCAATTGTACCAGCATTCCGATAATTTACAGCTTTCGCTCCCCGAACCGCTGCTTCTCCCATAGCTTGGCGTAATGTGGCATCAACTACTGGCGAGGGAGCTTCTTCTATGACCTTCTGATGCCGCCGCTGTAAAGAACATTCCCGTTCTCCGAAATGCACTACATTCCCAGCATGGTCTCCCAGTAATTGAATTTCTAAATGACGTGGATTGGCAATATATTTTTCAACATATACTTGATCATTACCAAATGATGCTAAGGCTTCACTACGAGCAATATCAAAATTCGATAATAATTCATCTTGAGTGCGAACAATTCTCATTCCCTTTCCGCCACCACCGGCAGACGCTTTAATAATCAAAGGAAAGCCAATTTCCTTCGCTAGTTTTAATAATTCCTGTTCAGAGCTAACCGGTCCATCACTTCCTGGTACTACTGGCACACCAGCTGCTTGCATTGTAGCTTTTGCTTGAGCTTTATCACCCATTTGTTCAATTTGAGCAGGAGTTGGTCCAATAAAAACCAATCCGTGGCTTTCACAGATTTCGGCAAAGTCAGCCCGCTCACTTAAATATCCATAACCAGGATGAATAGCATCTGCACCAGTCAGCAAAGCAGCCGATATAATTCGTGGAATGTCTAAATAACTAAGATGAGAAGGTGCTGGGCCGATACAAATAGCCTGATCAGCAAAATTAACATGCATCGATTCCCGATCAGCCTCGGAATAGATGGCGACAGTCTTTATCCCTAGTTCACGGCAGGCGCGAATAATACGTACAGCAATTTCTCCTCGATTGGCCACTAGTACTTTGTAAAACATGCCTCCATCACTCCTAATCTACTAGCTCCAGCAAAAACAAAGGTTCACCATATTCTACTGGTTGACCATTCTCTACCAAAATTTCCACTATTTTACCCGAATATTCTGATTGAAATTCATTCATTAACTTCATCGCTTCAATAATACATAAAGTTTGACCTACTTTAACCAAATCTCCTTCTACGACATAAGGATCACTAGTCGGTGATGGGGCACGATAAAAAGTTCCCACCATTGGTGAAGTAATTTCAATAATATTATCAGGAACTTTTTCCTCCTTTTCCTGCTCTAGTTCAATCGACTCATTAACTGCACTAACAGCAATTGGCAAGCTGGGAACCGGTACAGTCGCAGTACTAGCCACTTCCATTCTTGGCGCTGGACGTTTGGTCATTCTAATTCTTATTCCAGCCTCAGCTAATTCTAATTCGAAATCACTAATCTCGCTATTACTAAAAGTCTCCATTAACTCTTTAATATCTAAAAGTTCCATATTTTACCTCCTATCACGTGGGTGCCTATGCTTTCGACAATTATTTAATGATATCCTTCTGACCAAACTGCCCACTAACCCATAATTTCCTTTTACGAACGGGATAACTCATCAATAATCGTGATTCTTTCCAAACGTACCTTAGTAATCCGGTTAATGATTTCGCCAATTCGAGTGGCTTCTTCTTTAGTCAAGGTTACTGGTACCACAACTGTAGCAGAATCACTATCGACTAACGCCACCGCATCAATATATCCATTAGCTTTTAGTAAGTTCTCAATTTCTGTTTCCATGGCCATTAAAGACATTAACTCTACTAGCTGGTTTTGGGCTTCTTGCCGTCTTTCTTGACTTAAAGAAGCATCACTTACTATATTTTCAAATAACTCTAATTGCCGACTACGAACACGTTCTCGTTCAATCCGATATTCAGCAAATTTTGTTGGAACAGGTGCAACTGATACTTTAATGCTTTGTTCCAGTTCACTAACACTGCGTTGTATTCCGCCAGCTAAAGCTTCAACTACAGCTTGCTGGTCAGTTTGGTCAAATGTGACATCTTCTAATACAGTTGGCTGATAAAATCCATACCAGACAGTTAACCCAAAGACCCCAATTAAAAAAAGCATATACACCATTTTACGTCGGTGCACTACATAGAATCCACTCATTAAAAACCACCCTTTTCTTTAATTAACCTTTGGTAATACTTCAATTCTATACATGGGGATTTGTAAAACGGTCTGCACTGCTTTAGCCACCTGATAACGAATATGGGGATCTGCAACACCTTCAGCTACTACTAAAACTCCACGAACAATAGGTTCGTACTCCTCGAGAACTAAAGGAACCTCTTTTCTCTCCGCATCCAACCGTAAGGTTACTGGAGCTGAAGTTTGTCGTTGTTCATGAGTAGTACGAGTTACTCCTGCGCCTTGATATTCTTCAATAGTCCGTAAATCATCGGTTACTGTTTCAGCTACCCGAATTCTAGAACCACGTTCTAACGTAACAAATACCTCCACTGAACCTACGCCTTGAATTTTTTGTAAGATAGATTCTAATTCCTGTTCCATCTGTTCAGCATAATTCGGAGTTGTCGTTTGCTCATAGCGAGCTAATGTGGTAGCTTGTGGTTGATAATCAATTTTGTTAGCCGGCTCTGGCTTGATCAGCATAAATCCAATTCCGACGATCAACAAAAAACCTAACCAATTAACAATTTTTCGCTGGGATGTGGATAGTTTCTCTAACATAGTCCATTTCCCCCTAATTAGTTTAGTGTAATCTGAACTATTGATGCAGAAACTTGCAAATAATCTGCTACTGCTTGCCTTAGTTTAGTTAACAACTGTTGTCTCTCTTCAGCTAACACAATCTGATCAGCAATGTAAGCATTAATCCTGACCCAGCGAATAGTTCCATCAGCTGCTAACGTTATTCTTACTGTTGCTTCCGGCAACTGAAAACTATTTTTTAAATAATTTTCTAATTGGGTTTCCGCATTATTTTCTATTGTACGCAATACCGGTCTTAAACCGGCTTCACTAATTTGTTGGGCTTTATCTTCCCAACTTTGGAAACTATTACTTTGAACTACTGATTCCATATCATGTTGCAAACTAGAAACCCAATTTAAATTAACGATCGCTAAAACCGGTTGTAACACTGCCAACATTAATACCAAGCCAGCAACTAATTTGGCTAACTTCTTCAAATCATTTGCTGGTAAAAGCATATCGAAAAAACCGATGATAATTACCAAAGTAATCAATAAGCGAAGCCATTCCTGCCATGTTGCCATGGAATCACCTCATTAAAGCTGTAAAATTGCTAAAGCCAATTAAAATGGTAATCACTATGAAAAACATTAAACCTACTGTTGCTAAAGAAATAAAAATTAATGTTAGTGACGACTCCAAGCTAGCAATCGTTTTAATGATTCGTGAATCACAGATTGGCTCTAAGAGCGCTCCTGTCACTTTATAAATAAAAATGATAGCCCAGATCTTTAAAGATGGTAAAGCAACCATAAAGAAAACTAACATTAGCCCAAAAATTCCCACGGTATTCTTAATTAGCAATGAACCGCCAACTACCACCTCTACGGCATTTGCAAACATTGATCCGATTACTGGCACAAAACTACTAGTCAAAAATTTAGCTGTCCTTAACGCAACTCCATCAGTAACAGGTGTAATAGCGCCCCGCACTGCTAAAATACCCAAAAAAACAGTAAAGAAGAAGGATAATAACATAATACAAACTTGGCGCAATAAGTTAGCGAAACGTTCTAAGGGAAACTCCTTGGAAAAATGAGCCATAATGCCAACCAAAGCATTAATGTTTAATAATGGAAACAAAATCGTCTTCGATAAAGATACAATAGCCGTAACTACAGAAAGCAGCACTGGATGAAAAAGAGCAGCTGAAGTTATGCCCCCTACTGCTGCCATCAATGAGGACATTAGCGGAAGAATCGCATACATCAATGTCGCCAGATCATTTAAACTATGATAGGCCAAGTTTAATGCAGTACGAAAACTCTGAAGACCAATAAATACTATTACAAAAAAGCTGACAGCAAAGGCCAGATTTACAAGACTATCATTTCCTAAACTAGCTTGTAGTTGGTGCAAAAAGGCCGTAAGAATAGCTACCACGATTAATTGTTTTAATAAATAGCCACTTAAAATAATCTCCTTAAATAAAGTCCCTAGCATCAATTTCAGAATTTGACCAATATCTATCTGAAATGCTTCCTCGCTAACAATCTGACGCCAATCTAAAGATGGCAAATACTCACGATAATCTGGATCAATAACCTCTACATACCGGGTTAATTCTTCTAACTCTAACACTTCCAGCTGTTCTTTAATAGAATCTACAAAAATGGTTTCATCTACTTCTGCCTGAACAAGCCCTGGACTAAAAAAAACCACGAACAAGACTAATCCCAGAACCAGCCATCTACTTGCCGCCATAGCCATAATCCCACCAATCTTCAACTGATCAGACCAAACAAAGAATACAAGATAGCTTGAATTACTGGAAGAGCAATAATACATATTACAACTTTGCCAGCTAGTTCCACAATATGGGCTATAGTTTTTTCTTCTGCATCTTTACATATTTGTGAACCAAATGAAGTAATATATGCGACTGCCACAGTCTTTAAAACTGGACTTAAGTACATGGTCCCTACTTTAGCCTCATTGGCAATACCATGAAATAATTCCATCAACTGACCGACCTGTGGTATTAGACTTAACAAAACAATTACCGCAAATACTGTTGATAAGATAATTGCCCATGATTGATCTAAGGAACGGAGCTGGGATAAGATTATTGTCAGCACTATGGCTAACCCTGAAACCAAGGGAACCCATAACATCTTCAGCTCTCCTTTTACCACCGAAAAACGGCTTCCACATTTTCAAATAATTGGGAGACCATTTGTACCAACCATAGCAAGACAATTACCACTCCAGCTAGACTTAACATTTGCGCTTGTTCTTTACGCTCTGCTTGGACTAAAAAGATATTTAAAACTGCTACCAAGATGCCTAAACCTGCTATCTTATAGATGGGAGTTAAATCAGTCATTCGTCACGCCTCCTTTTAAAACAGCAATAAAACTACTAAAGCACCTACGCAGAAACCTAGATAATTCCATAGGCGAACATTTTTATCCCGTTCTTGTTCAGCTTGTTTAATGGCTGAAGCTAACCTGTTTTGTAACAAGGATAAGTGCTTAATTTGGTCATCCGCATCACTTTGGCCTAAGACATTACCTAATTGAGCCATGATTTCTAGATCTTCTTTCAGAAAACCAGCTTCTTTTAATATTTGTAAGGCTCTATTCCAAGCATCAATCACAGTAGGACTCTCTAAGCTTTGCAAGTTGGCCGCAAATTCACCAAAAAAACTAGCTACTGGTTGTTTAATTTGCTCAGCAATTCTTGAACAAGCTTCAGGCAAGGAGGAACGAGCATAGTTAATTTCTGTTTCCAAGAGCTGAATAGCCAGCTGTAAATGATAAAGATTTAGCGGTCTAGTCATATAGGTATTTGCCATAATCAGACCAATCAACCCACTGCTACAAATAATCATAAATGCTCCTAATAACCGTAGCATTGACTAATTCTCACTCCTGTCCTAGGTTAAAGTTTATGCATTTTATTTCCATTTCAGAACCTGCTCAATGGTTCCCGGCCCATTTCGCCTTGATAAAACTATTGCTTGTTGAAAAAGACTGCTGCATTCTTTAACCCATTGTCGTTGACGAACATCAGCTAAAGAATCCCCATGACAAGATGAAATTACTTTTACACCAGACTTCATTGCCTCAGCTAAAGCTAATCCATCGGCCGGATGACCAATTTCATCAGTAATAATCAGCTGAGGAGACATCCCTCGCAAAGCCATCGTAATTCCTTCTGCTTTAGGACAGCCATCTAAAACATCAGTCCTCAAGCCTACATCCAATTGAGGACAACCATGGTAGCAAGCTGCAATCTCAGAACGCTCGTCAATAATAACTACATTAAAACCTTGATTAGAAAGCTGACGAGCAATATCTCTTAGCAAAGTGGTTTTTCCACACCCGGGTGGTGAAATTATTAACGTTGATAATAATTCACCCTGCAAAAAAAGCTGCCGCATGATTTGATTGGCACTACCACGAATTTCTCTTGCTAACCGAATATTTAAACCGCTAACATGTTTGATATTCTTAATTCTCCCTTGCTCTAGGATCACTTTACCGACTATACCCACCCTATGACCATTTTCTAAAGTTAAATAACCACTCCTAACCTCTTCCTCTAGTGCATACCAAGAATTCTTACTCATAATTTGAATCGTACGAGAAATATCCTCATTAGTTACAATGTAACTATCAATCACCTGACATTTTTGCATAAAATAATTAATCCCGTACTCACCAAAGCGACCCTTAATAACCAAAGGCCGATTAAGTCGTAAGCGAATTTCTTCCACCTGCTCCCAGTTATCAATGGCGGCAAGAACCTCTCTAAGTCTGGGTGCCACTTCTTTTAGAACTGATTTTACCATTCAGCTCACCCTTAAACCTTTTACTCCACTATATGCCAAAAGCGGACAAGTTATGACAAAAAAAAGGAGTGTTTCGCAACACTCCTCAGTCATAGTCATAGCTACTTATTCCACATCTTCACCGTCGTCATCAACTAAATCATCTAAATCTCCACTAGTATATAGTGTTTCTCCACACTCGGGACAAGTTATTTCAACATCGTCATCGTATAAGAAATCTTCTTCAAAACAAACCATTTCTTGACAGTTTGGACATTCCATCTCTACCATTTCATCATCATGATCATGATCACCACAACAATCATCATCAAGAGTGTCTTCTAACTCAGCCAAATCATGGTCTAATGCTTCAATATAATCGTCTAATTCTTCTTGTCCAAAGTAAAGCTCATCAACATCATCAGCTAGCTCGTCTAACACTTCTAGCATACGTTGAAAAACTAATCTGATTTGTTCTTCTTTAAAAGACTCTGTGCTATCGACCATACCTCGTAAATAAGCTATTTTCTCTTTCACTGTTTCCACAACATACACCCCCTATAGATTCTAATATAGTATTTCCTTATGCACGAGACAGATATTCTCCAGTACGTGTGTCTACCTTCACAACTTCATCCTGCTCAATAAAAAGCGGAACGTTAATCGTAATTCCAGTTTCCAATTTTGCTGGCTTAGTAGCACCAGTAGCTGTATCACCTTTAAAGCCTGGCTCAGTTTCGATTACTTTTAGATTAACAGTTGTCGGTAAATCAACACCAATAGGTTTGCCTTGGAAAAATTGAATACCGATAGTCATATTTTCCAAAAGATATTTAGGAGCTTCACCCAAATCAGCTTCAGTTAAACTAATTTGATCATATGACTGATTATCCATGAAGAAATATTCATCACCAGACTTATATAAATACTGCATTTGTCTTGTCTCAATATGAGCTCGCTCTACTCGTTCGCCAGCTCTAAAAGTCTTCTCAACAACGCCGCCAGAAATTACATTTCTTAACTTAGTACGAACAAAAGCTGCACCTTTTCCAGGTTTAACGTGTAAAAACTCTACTACACTATAAACCTCCCCATCTAATTGAATTGTTAAACCAGTCCGTAAATCATTTACTGAAATCATCTAAATTCTCTCCTTCTTAAATGTCATCTCAAATTATTCGATAATATGTAGTTCCTTTGAGGTCTGGGATAAAATTTGACAGCCTGTCTCAGTTACCACTACCAAATCCTCAATCCGAACTCCACCCCAACCTGATAAATAAACACCTGGCTCAACTGTTACAACCATACCTGGTTGAAGTACAATATTACCAGTTTTTGATAATCGCGGTTCTTCATGAATTTCTAAGCCAACTCCATGCCCTAAGCTATGACCAAAATTGTCACCATAACCGGCTTCAGCAATTATATCGCGAGCTACTTGATCAACTTCTTGACCAGTACGCCCTGGCTGAACAGCCGCCAAACCAGCTAATTGTGCTTTAAGTACTAAATTATAAATCTCTAAATGCTTGTCGGTTGGCTCACCAATTACTACTGTACGAGTCATATCTGAACAATACCCTTGATAATTACAGCCAAAATCCATAACTACAAAGTCTCCCACCTGGAATGGCCGATTACCTGGAACAGCATGTGGCAATGCTCCTCGCGGTCCACCAGCAACAATTGAATCAAAAGCCAAGCCAGCAGCACCTAACTTTTTCATCTGATATTCTAATTCCAAAGCAATTTCAATTTCCTGTACTCCTGGTTTGATAAGTGGTAAAAGTTTCGCAAAAGCCTGATCAGCAATCTTAGCAGCTTGACTAATAAATTGAATTTCTTCAGGTGTTTTTACCATCCGGAAATCCAAAATAAAGTTCTCTGTAGATACCAAATCAACACCTAGCTTAGATTGCCAAGTCTGGTATTCGGCTACTGTAATAAATTCACTTTCAAAAGCAAGCCGAGTAATATTATGTTCTTTAATTAAAGCTGCTACCCGATCAAGGAAATTGTTATCCTCAAGCACTTGCCAGCCAACAGCCTGCTCTGTGGCCTGTTCAGTATACCGAAAATCGGTAATTAAAATTTGATTAATCTGATCAATCCAAACCAAGCCAGCAGAACCAGTAAACTTAGTTAAATATCGTCTACTAATTCTATTAGTTGAAACAAATGCCTGGCAATTAAGTTCGGACAATTTCTGCCTGATTTGTTCTAACAAATTAGTTCCTCCTAGTAAAATAATCAATTAATGCTTGTAAGCCTAACAAATAACTAAAGTCACCAAACCCGCTAATTTGACCGATACAAACCGGTGCAATAACTGATCTTTGCCGAAATTCTTCTCGACTATAAATCTGTGACAGATGGACTTCTACAGCTGGGATCCTTAAACCAGCAATACAATCTCGTATGGCATAAGAATAGTGGGTGTATGCTCCTGGATTAATAATCAGTCCTTCAGCGTCAGCATTTTCTTGCAAAAAATCAATAATCTTTCCCTCTGAATTAGACTGAAAGGTTTTTAAGGAGAAGCCCTGTTTTGCAGCAGCTAAAGTAACCTGTTTCTCAATATCTTCTAAAGTAACACTACCATATATTTCTGGTTCGCGTACTCCTAATAAATTAAGATTGGGACCATTAACTAATAAGATTTCTGTCACTTAAAAACCTCCCTTGAAATATATATCAATAATTTCGGTTACTACAGCTGCTGGTTCTCGCTCAGATGTAGAAATTGTATAATCTGCTACTGAGCGATATAAATCCTCCCGCTGCCTTAATAAGCTGGCAATTTCTTCGCGTGGATTTGCAGCCTTTAATAAAGGTCGATTACTATCCAGTTTTAATCGCTGCCATAAGGTTTCTTCAGATGCAGTCAGCCAGATCACTAAATCACCTTTTTGGCGCCGAGCATTAAGTAGTTGACGATTAACTTCCTGGATAACAATTCCTCCTCCAGTGGAAACTACTTGACTAGCTTGCGCCAAAACATCTGTTAACACTTGGCTTTCTAACTGGCGAAAATATTTTTCTCCTTTTTGCTGAAATATCTCGGGAATGGTTAAGCCACTGATCGAACAAATTTTCTCATCAGTGTCAATGAAAGCTAAACTCAGCCTTTTAGCAAGTTGTTCTCCAATTGTAGTCTTACCAGTTCCCATAAAACCAATTAAAATGATATTTCTATCCTGCAACATCTTAGCTCCTTTAAATCTCATTGCAGCAATGATTTCTCGCTTTCCTATGGAAAATCCTGCTAATTATTTACTGTCAATAAAATAAAACAACTCCCCTGCTAAATGGAGTTGTTTCTCTTTTGCTTATTAGTACTTTCTTTAAAATATAATGCAATATCAATGCCATGTTTGCCATTTGTCATTCCCACGTCTGCCAACTCACAACTTGCCAGTTCTGGGCGACTAGCTTTTAACTCCTTTACTGTCCCTCGCAAAGTTTCTAAAACTTGCTCAGCACTAGAATAGGCTAAATGGGTATAATAAACGTAAGCCTCCATGGTTTCTCTCCTTTGTCCCTTGTTAGTATTCAGTATAGACAGGAGAGCAGTAAACTATTCCAAATTAATAATTTTTTACCCCAATCAAATTTTCTCTAATTGAATAATTTACTGAAGCGGGAATAGTGACTTCGCATTTTAAATTGCGCCGACGAGCAGATACCCAGCCTAATCCATGGATTACTAAGTCATGATTTTGTGGTATGTCTAGCTCAATAGTTTTCCAATCTTTTATCGCACAATGCTTACAGCCTTTTGCTAACCAAGAAGAAAATTTATTAACTTTAGTTCTCTGCCAACTTACATCAGAAGCAGTAAATCCAATCACCATCTCCTCTATCGCGGTAATTGGCCGAAATGCTACTAAGCCAGGTACAACTAAGCCACTCTCAGCATTTAAATTATAAACCTTAACATTAATCTCTTTTGCTGGGGTTAGCTTTTGAGAACACTTTATGCAAAGCTGATCAAGCAAGCGACCCTCGGGTACAAAGCCAGGAGTATCACTTACAATAACCCCATATTTCAGCTCCCATTGCACTCGTTCAACAGTAGTGCCTGGAAAACGAGCTACTGTAGGTGAACCTTTACCAACTAAGTTTTCCCGTTTTAGAATTCTACTAATTAAAGTCGATTTACCGACACTTGTAGCACCAATTACCAACCACTTCTTTTGCGGCAAGCCAAAAAGCGTTTCTTGCAATTCTATAATTCCTTGACCGCTATTGGCACTAACCATTACAATCTCACCAGCTATTCCATATTTCGCTAATTGCTTAGCAACCCAAGCTTGTGCCTCGCTCACTTTGGTGCGGGACGGCAATAAATCAATTTTGTTAACAACGACCAAAGTCTTTTTTCCTTTGCTAAACTGCCTTAAACCTAGTGGAATGCTGGCTTCAAAATCCATTAAATCAACAACAATTAATAAACCCTCAGCCCATTGTAGCCCAGCAGCAATTACCCGATTAGGATCAGGCGCCTCTGACTTCTTCTCTACTTGACCATAATGAATCAGTTTATAGCAGCGCTGACAAATTAAATCTTTATCTGCTCCAGCATCAGCTAATAAATGCTCTGGCAAATATCCTACCTGTTGCGGATCTTGTGACTGAAGTATCGAACCGCAACCTCGACATTGTCTTTGTTTCTCCATTATTTACCTCCATCACTATCCTTGTAAGTAATACATCCTTGATCAATAAGTCGTTTTAACACTCTTTTTTCCAGTTTACGCACTAATTTCGTACTTCTTAATTCCTGTTTACTTATTGGCCTTATTAAAATAGTATATATACCTAACCGATTGCCGCCAAGCACATCGGTGAAAAGCTGATCGCCAATCATGGCAACTTCTTTTGCCGATAACTGTAACTTATTTAAGGCCTTACGAAAAGCCGCACGACGTGGTTTTAAAGCGGGGACAATCGCAGGTATACCCATTAAATCAGCAAAATACTTAACCCGTTTTTGCACACCGTTAGAGACTAAACAAAGTTTAAACCCTTGGGTTTGGGCATCTGCTAACCAATTGCTTAGCTCCTCTGCTAAAATATCACTATCCCAGCCTACCAAGGTATTATCAAGATCAAGTAATAAACCTTTTATTCCTCGAGCCTTTAATTCAGCTAAATTGATATCAGTTACGTTCTGCAAAAACTGATCTGGACATAAAATACGCATAAAATACTCCTTATAAAAATGTTTTCCTTATTATAACACAAACCAAGGGATGAAATAAATAAAAGAGGATAAAATCCTCTTTCATTCTAAACACATTTGCTTTTGTAATTTAGTTAAAGCACGCTTTTCAATGCGGGACACATATGAACGAGAGATGCCCATAGCCTTACTTATTTCTCGCTGGGTTTTACGTTCGTTATTGCCTAAACCATAACGTAATTCAATAACCTTTTTTTCCCGTTGGGAAAGATTTTTTAGTTTTTCCTGCAATTGGGCTTGATCAACTTTCAACTCAACTTGTTCAAAAACATAGTCAGCATCAGTACCAAAGATATCTATTAAACTAATTGTATTACCTTCTTTATCTGAACCGATTGGATCATGCAGCATAACTTCTTTTCTCAATTTTTTAGTCGAACGTAAATGCATTAACACTTCATTTTCAATACAACGGGCTGCATAAGTGGCTAATCGTGTATTCTTTTCTGGATTAAAAGTATTGATCGACTTAATTAAACCAATCGTTCCAATAGAAATCAAATCCTCTAAATCTTCACCTTTTTTATCAAACTTTTTTACCACATGGGCAACTAATCTTAAGTTCCGTTCAATTAAAATATTCCTTGCCTCTTCACTGCCATTAGCCATCTGGACTAATAGCTCACTTTCTTCTTCTGGTGTCAGTGGTTGGGGAAAAATATTACTGTTTGAAATATAGGAGACTAGAATCCCGATTCCTTGAAAAAGACAATTGGCTACTGCCCCAGCTATTGGTAAAACCATCGCTTCACCTCCCCATCAGAGTTTAGAGAATTGATTACTCTTCATCTTATGAAGTAACGATTGAAAATGTGTCTGTCTTTTAAGTATATGGAAATTAATTGATGTATTAAAAGCATGAAATAAGGACGAAAACACTAAATATTGTGCTTCAACTTCTCCAAAACCCCAAGATACTGATATTTAATGTTTGACAGTTTTTGTGATTTCTCGTATAGTAGATAATGGAAAACAATATGGGGGAGGAATTCGAGGATGGAATTAAGAGCGGCAGTATTAGAGTCCAAAATTAAAGAAATCATTAAGCGGGATGGTCGTACTGTTCCATACAGTTCTGAGAAAATTTATACTGCTGTAATGAAAGCCGCACAGCATATAGGTGAAAATCCTCAAGCCGCTGCAGAAGTTACCAATTTAGTAGAAAAATATTTAGATCAGAAATTTAAGGACATGAAGCCGCATGTAGAAAATATCCAAGATCTAGTTGTTCTAGCAATGGACGAGCTTGGTTATGTAGAACTAAAAGAAGCCTATGTAAAATACCGTCATCAACGAAATAGAGTTCGCCGATCAACCTCCGGACTTCATAAAAAATTAGAAGAAATCGTTTGGAACCTAAATCGTGGAGTGGAAGCAAACGCTAACGTAGGTACAAACTTTTCCGCCAAATTACTGCTAGGAGCAAGTGAAGCTTTCAAAGAATTTTATTTAGATGCTGTTATCCCAGAACATTTAGCTGATGCCCATCGTAATGGTGAAATTCATATTCATGATTTAGACAGCTATGGAACTACCATTAATTGTCTTCAAATTCCATTTCGTGACTTATGGCAACGGGAAGGTTTTAATACTGGCTATGGGTGGTTACGTCGGCCAAAACGAATTAGCTCCGCCTTAGCCCAAGAAGCAATTATTTTACAATCTAATCAAAATGATATGTTTGGTGGACAATCAGATCCCCGATTTGAGGATGCAGCCGTTTTTATCCCAGAAAAATATGAAGAATTAACAGCCATTCCTGAAACAAAACTTACAGCTGAACAAGCCCAATTGAAAGCTGAGATTGAACGGGAAACTTTCCAAGCCTGCGAAGCATTAGTACATAACTTAAATACAATGCATTCCCGAGCAGGTTCACAAGTACCATTTTCAAGCATAAATCTCGGTTGTCCGACAAATGAAAGAGAAAAAATGTTAGACAAAATGCTTTTAAAAGCATTTAATGCTGGTTTAGGCAGAGGAGAAACGCCTATCTTTCCTAACCTAGTTTTTCGTTTAAAAGCAGGAGTCAACTTCAATCCAGAAGATCCACATTATGATTTATATCAATTAGCCTTGAAGGTTGCTTGCCGTAGAATGAATCCAACCTTCTCTTTTATGGATTCTTCAATGAATGCTCCTTATGGCGATTTAGTTGCTTATATGGGTTGTCGTTCCCGAGTCATTGCCAATCGTCATGGTGAGGCTGTACCTGAGGGTCGTGGAAATATTGCACCTATTAGTATTAACTTAGTGCGTTTAGCTTTAGAAGCTGAAGGTGAATATTATCATAAAAATATAGTAGATTTCTGGGAAAAATTGGACAATCTCTTAAATTTAGCTGAAGAACAATTACTTCATCGCTTTAGTGTCTTACAAAAGCTAAAAGTTAAGGATTTACCATTTACTATGGGACAAAAACTTTATATGGGATCGGAAAACTTAGGTCCTGAAGACAGCATTGCGGAAGCCATTAAACATGGAACGCTTAGTATTGGATACATTGGATTGGCCGAGTGTCTAAAAGCTTTAATTGGTAAACATCATGGTGAAGATGAAAGAGCATATGATTTAGGCCTTAAAATCGTGGCGCATATTCGCAAGCATTGTGAAGAAATGGCTGAACGCCATGATTTGAATATTACATGTTATGCAACTCCAGCAGAAGGACTATCCGGCCGTTTTGTCAGAATTGATCGGGAAAAATTTGGTGTTGTTGAAGGCGTTACTGATCGTGATTTTTACACAAACTCTTATCATATTCCGGTATATTACAAAACTTCAATTTATAATAAAATCAAATTAGAAGGACCATTCCACAAATATCATGATGCTGGGCATATCTCTTATATTGAAGTTGATGCACCACTTGAAGATAATACAGAGGCATTAGAGCAAATGCATCGCTGGATGGCAGAAGCTGACATGGGCTATGCAGGAGTTAACTTCCCAATCGATGAATGCGAAAACTGTGCTCACCACGGAATCATTGGTGAAACTTGTCCGGTTTGCGGCAGCTCAGAGATTAACAGAGTTAGAAGGGTTACTGGCTATTTATCCTATTTGCATCGATTTGCTTCTGGTAAAAAAGCTGAGTATGAAGAACGTACTCACCATAATAAAAATTAATCAACAATAAAAAAGCTCCTAAGGAAGGGTCCTGGGAGCTTTTTATTAACTTGAAAGAGCCTCGCACTCTAAAAAACCAATACATTCGGTTATAATCCAATTTCTAATATCAGTAGTTAAACTATAATAACACCATGTTCCTGAACATCTTTGTTTTATTAGTCCTGCTTCAAGCATGAGTTTTAAGTGATATGAAACCTTCGGTTGACTTAAGTTTAATATTTCACATAGTTCGCCAACACATTTTTCACTATTCTGTAATAATAAAATAATTTGCAAGCGAATTGGATCTGATAAAATCTGAAAGCGTCCAGCGAATTGTTTTAGATTGGACATGGCAGTCACCCCTTGTGAAAGTATTCATATTCCCCTACAGTTTATATCTTTTTAGCATCTGAATCAAGCAAGTTTGTGAAATTATACACTTATTTTACAAAATAAAACCTGCTAAAGCAATAGCAGACTTCTATGCTCAAGCAGGTTGCTTTTTAAAACGAGCTTCAATCTTTTTTATATAATATACCGCAGAAAGACTGCCCGCAAGGGTTAAGGCTTGTTGGTAGCAATACCTTGCTTTAGCTTCCTTTCCTATTTTTCGATAATTATCACCTAGTTTGACAAACATTTTGATTTTCTTTTTTGGTAAGTGTGGTAAATACCAAAGCAATTTCAACCACCACGAGCCACATTCCATTGAAATTATACACTCCAATAAATAATAATAGTTCACTAATAATAACATAATTTATTCTTTTTGGCAAGGTGGATTTATCCAAATTTGGTAAATGACCTAGTGCTGTTGACCTTCGTCCTGGAAGATGTTATCCTAGGAAACGTATCAGTTAAAGATTGGAGGATACAAATGAAAGCTAAACTTGCTAGATTGATTGGTCTAACTATATTGCTTGTATTATGCTTGTTTAATATAGCGTCTGGTCATAATCATCTAGAATTGAAAAAACAACAAACATCAATAAAAGGAAATATCTTAGCTAGTGAATCAGGTCTACCATTAACCAATGGTACGATTTACCTTGATCAACAGCAAGTCTCATTTAGTGATGGTTATTATGAAATCAATAATCTTAAACCTGGTTTATATCTTATCAAAATCGAAGGACCTTTTCGCAGGCCCTATGAAAACACACTGCTAATCGAACCTGGAACTAACCGAATTGACTTTAGTTTAGATTCCAGATTTAGCACAGAAGAAATACATTTGCTAGCTCGAATTACACGAGCGGAAGCAGAAGGTGAAAGCAAATTAGGACAAACAGCTGTAGCTGCCACCATTCTTAATCGCGTATTAAGCAATAAATATCCTAACAGCATTCAAGAAGTCGTTTACCAAACCATTAATGGTCGCTATCAATATTCACCGGTCTATGACGGACGAATCAATGTAAAACCCCGTTTTGAAGACTACCAAGCCGCCTATTTAGCCTTAGCTGGACATGATCCAACTTATGGAGCAACAGGTTTTTTTAATCCAGCCAAAACGCGAGACGCTTGGGTTCATTCCCAAAAAGTAACCACGCAAATTGGTGGACATCGATTTTTTATCTATTAATTTAAAGAAGCTGCTTGTGGTAACAAGCAGCTTTATCATTATTGACTCTCTCTAACCGGTAAACGGGCTGCTCCCGGATAATTCTTGTTAGTAGGAATCAACTCAGTAGATGCTAGTCGCTCTTTAGCAGCATGAATGGCTGCAGAATACTGAGGTAACCAACGTTCTTGAGCCACTAACAACTCATCAACTAATTGCCAGACTTCTGGCGGGGTACAAACTGCACCCACTAATGGATCGAGTAACATTGCCTGTCGTAATAGAAAATCGTCGCCTTTCACAGCGGCTTCAACAGCTAAGCGTTGCACAGTAATGCTTTGGTTGCAAACTGCAGCACAACCTAAAGGTAAATCGCCAATTTGCGGTATACTAATTCCATTGGCATCCACATATCCAGGAACCTCCACAATTGCATCTGCTGGCAAATTACTAATTACCCCATTATTAACAACATTAAAATGTCCGCGATAAACTCGCCCTGTCTCCAAGGCTTCTATAATATAGGAACCATGTTCTTCGCTGCGCTTCTCAGGTTTATACTCCAAAGCAGGTTGACTTAACCATTTAGGAAATTCATTTTCAAACCAATTACGACCTTCAATACAAACTCGTAAATACCCGCCAGTTTCACCATGAATCCAAGAACTTAAATCTATCCAATCTTTAATTTCTTCTGGCCGTTTTCGATACCAAGCTAAATATTCACTTAAATGACCGTTTGATTCAGTACTATAGTAACCAAAACGCCGAAGCATATCAATTCGAACTTTTTCAGTTTGACTATAAACTGGATGTTTTTCGAAAGCCTCTAATAAATACGGTGTTAAATCCTTGCCCTGATGTTTAATCTGAATATACCAAGTTTGATGATTAATTCCAGCACAAATAATATCAACTTCATTTTTAGCCAATCCAAAAACCTCTGCAATTTGGTGATGACCATGTTGAACACCATGACATAAACCAATAGTAGGTACTTGCCCATACTTATTACAAGCCCAGGTAATCATGGAATTAGGATTAGCGTAGTTAAACATAATACAATCAGAAGAACTAACTTCCCTTATATCTTTGCAAAACTCAAGCACTACTGGAATCCCACGCTGACCATACATGATCCCACCGGCACACAAAGTATCGCCTACACACTGATCGATTCCATACTCTAAAGGTAAATTAATATCAATTTCGAAAGCTTCCAGTCCACCTACACGTACCAAATTGAATACATAATCAGCGCCTTCTAAAGCTTGACGGCGATCTGTAGTGGACTGAATCTTGATTGACAAGTTATTCGAATCAATATCACGTTGTACTAGTTGTGTTACCATTGCTAAGTTCTTTGCATTAATATCAGTAAAAGCAATTGCAAAGTCTTTAAACTCTGGGACAGACAGTAAATCACGGACTAATCCCCGAGTAAAACCAATACTGCCTGCCCCAATGAAAGTAACTTTTTTTGACATCGGCTACTCGCCACCCATACCAGAAGTACCCATGGTTTCCACAATCTTACTTTGGTTAATAATGAAGACGATAATCGGTACAGACATCATCATTAAAGTAATGGCTGCAGCTACGCCTTGTCGAGCAATACCGCCAGCTGAAATTTGGTTAAGTGCTGTTGGCAATGTTTTTAGCTCTTCAGCATATAGAAACTGACCGCCAGTTAAAGACCATAGATTCTGGAAAACAAGAATAATTAATGTTAACCAAGCTGGTTTAACAATGGGCATTACAACTTGCGCATAAACTCTAAACTCGCTAGCACCATCAATTCGAGCTGCTTCAATCAAAGTATTAGGTACCATAGCATCAATAAAGTTCTTCATTAAATATAACCCTAATGTCCATTGCCAAGCGGGAACAATAATCGACCAATGAGTGTTAACCCAGCCTAAATAGGAAATCGTTAAATAGTTAGGTATATTGGTTACCGCCGAGGCAAACATTAACGAAAGCACGATTGCCTCATTAACTAACTTCCGACCAGGAAAATCATGCTTTGATAAAGCATATGCTGCTAGAGAACCAGCAATCACGTTGCCTAGCATCCCGAGTACAACAATCTTAATAGAATTATAAAAATAACGGGTAATTGGTACCCATGATTTACTCATTAGTACCATTAAATCAGTAAAGTTATCCATGGTAGGATTTTTAACAAAAAACCGCGGTGGAAACAAAAATAATTCGTTCAATGGCTTAAAGGCATTATTAATACTAAAAACTAAAGGCATTGACATAAAGGCAGCCCCTAAACCAAGAAAGATAAAAATACCAATGTCTCCACCTAATGAACGAGATAGTCTTGGTTTTCGAATTCGCTTAATCACTATCTTCCCTCCTACGTACCGATCTTGTTCAATAGACGCTGGACAAGCTTTTGTGTTCCTACCATAGTCAAAAACAATACCACAGCTATGGCCGAAGCATAGCCCATTTCGTATCGCACATTACCATAGTCCAACAAGTGCTGCATAACGGTCCAAGTAGCATAATCTGTAGGAGTTGGACCTGTTAACTGCGTTAAAATCGAAGCAGCTTGGAATGAGCCAGTAATAGACATAATCGCACCGAACATCATATAGCCACGCATCGCAGGAAGCGTTAAATACCATAACTCCTGCCATCTGTTTTTAATACCATCAATAGCACCTGCCTCATATAATGAAGGGCTAATTCCTTGTAAACCAGCAATAAATACCAGGAATGATGTTCCCAAGCTCATCCACAATGTTACCAAAATACAAATGGGCATCATCCAATCTGGATCAACAAGCCACTGAATAGGCCGATCAATTAACCCAAAATACAATAATTGAGCATTAAGATAACCATAGGTATCGCGATGGAAGATTAATGTCCAAACAATAAAAGCATTTCCAGATATTGAAGGTGCGTAAAATAATAGGGTTAAAAACGCTCTTACCTTTGGTTGTAATTCATTAATAAACCAGGCAAATATAAAACACATAAAGTAACTTAGGGGTCCGGTAATTGCAGCAAAGAACAAGGTATTTTTAACAGCTATTAAAAATACATCATCTGCTAAGAATAGTCGAAGATAGTTACCCCAACCGATCCAAGTCGGTGGCTCTAACATATTGAAATAGGTGAAACTAAAACCGATGGAAATCAAAACAGGGAGTATCGTAAAGACAGAAAATAAGAGCATGAATGGTGCAATAAACAAATAGGAGACCCAACTTTTTTTCATCCGTGTTAATAGGCTATCTGGTTTCACATTAACACTAATCTTTGACCCTACTGTAGGTCGAGCTACTTCAGAACTCACGTGAGCTCCCTCCATTCGCAGAAAGATTTTGGAACATTCCACTGTAGATCAGTGATCGATTACTAATCTACAGTGGAGCACGTTCAATGATCTAACCTATATAAATGAGTATAATGTTCCCAATAAAGATCGATTAATTCCTGACTCAACTGGTCACGACTGGTCTCTAAACCGAATTCCTCACGTTTACGGGTAATCTCTTCATTAATCGCCCGATCATATTCTAAGATTGATTCTCTCACTGGCTCATTATCAATAACTACTGCTCGAAACAGCCAGTCAAACTGACGGTGAACATAATATGCACCTAATACGGCTGGAACTCCTTCTACCCATTTCCACTGTTCTAAAAGCACTTCCCGTTCTTCTGCTCTCCATGGTAATTGCATCATTGCTTCAACATTAGCCGTAGCATAACGAGCTGCAGCACCCATTAAACTCTCCATTTCACGACCAAATCGCACCTGAGTTGGAGTAGAAGTCCACCATTTCAGGAATTCCCATGCTTTATCTTTTTGCTTAGAGCCTTCTAAGATAATTGCACCAGATGTTCCAGAAGGGACCGCCACAGAACCAGGAGCAGCAACTGTACCAGCTACTGAAACAGCCCGGTTAATGGTTCCATCAGGCATCCTTATTCCAGGTACCATAGTGAATCCCCACTCTCCACGTAACTCGGGAGCAAACACAGATAAAGTATTATACAAACCATAATTGGCGATCAATAAGGGCATTTCACCCATTCTAAAACGATTCGCCTCATCAAAAGCTTGTAATAAGTTAAACAGAGTATATAAATTGGTCAAGTCATTAAAGGTCTGAATAGCAATTTCCGAATCCAGATTTGTAGATACAACGTCCTCTTTAAACAACGGTACGCCTTTTTGGTATAACATCATCTGATAAGTATTCATATTCGGATGTAAGCCAAATTCCAGATTTTCTTTTTGTAATTCTGGAATAATAGCATAAACCTCATCCCAAGTTTGAGGTACTTCTAGGCCTAGATCCTGTAATACATCTTTCCGATAAAATAACATTGGAAAACCTTGACTTTCCGGCAACGCATAAACCTTATCTCTAAATCTATAAGGTAAAAACGCACTCTTCATAAAGCGAGTTGCCACTTCTTCAAAATCATCAAACTGTGTCAGGTCTACTAAAGCACCCCTAAAAGCCAAATCCATATTAGCCGCGCCCAAGGCTACATCAGGGGCTGTACCAGCAATGATTGATGGAATTAATAAACTATCCATTCCTTCAATTAACTCTAAGTCTACCGCAATACCAGTTTGTGGCGTAAAATCATCTTCAATCATTTGCTTGATCACTTGCGCTTGATCACGACCTGAGCCAATCCAAACTTTCAGAATGTCCTTGTCGGCAGTAACCGATCCCATATCTCCTACCCGTTTATAATCATAAGTAAAAGATGCTAAAAATGCTAAAATCTCATGTCGCAAGGTTTCTAAAAATGTTGGTTGGGTTCTTGGAAACTCTTGTTCAGGAGAAGCAATTACAATATAATCAATTTGCAATGGTTGCTCCATTGTTTGCTGAATCCAACGCCCTAGTGCTCCAACATTATCACGGAAATCAGGAATTAAAGTAGGTATTTTATGAGGTCTCTTGACCATGTCTTCTAACATAAGTACAAAAGTGTTTAGTGTGGATATATGACTACCTCGTTGACCCGTAAATTCTTCGAACTCAGCAGCAATTTCTCGTAAAGCATCTGCTTCAGCGGCCAATAATTCTAATAAACCAGGAATTTTTTTCTCTAACTCATAACTACGTAATGGATCAGGTTGACCAGAGGTAATCATAATAATTCGACGGTAAATGGTGTTTAAATTGTACATCGTATCTTCAGTTTTGCGCAGTATGTTTGCCACATCACCTAAAACAGCTTCTAGTCGTAATTCGTGTTTACCAGCCTCTAAGTAAACTAAAGCTGTTTCATCAGAATCCGCCACTGTTGGAGTGACCATTAGATAGTTTTGGTTATATGGAAAACGTAAAGCAGATGCTTCTTTAAATGGAACCTCCCCATCTATCAATAATCGGCGAGATGAATAAACTCCGCGCAGCTGGTCTTGTTTTCCTTTAATACCAATTTTGTAAAGTCCGCTAACAGGGACTTCAAATTCCCAGGCTGCCCAGTCTCCAATATTCTTCCAACGATGACCGCCAATAGAATTTAACCGAATTTGTGCTTGATGATAAGGTTCAACTGTTGGATCACCCATATCATGCTCTGGAAACAATGTTGGGGATGACCGGTAAATAGAATCTTCGCCTTGAATTTTAATAAAAACATTTTCAGCTGGTTGATATCCAGCAGCTTGGTATTCTTGCCATACTGTTTGATAGTCCTTTGGTTCTGGTTTTTGATAAAATCTTAATGAATGCAGTAATAGAGGTTCATTAACAGCAACAAGCCGAATCTGATTGCTACCTTGATTTAAATAAAATAAAAATGGCTCTTGTTCATAACCTAAGGGATCAGATAATGAAACTGTGTGCCACATTGGTATTTCTACCTGTCTAGGCCTTAAATGATTACCATAAATATCAATTTTATAAGGACCTTCATCACCAAATGCTCTGTGTAATGTGAAAAAACCTGCCTCGGAAAAAGGTTTTTTCCCATTAATTTCAATTCCTCGTTGAATACTAGAACTACGTCCCACTATCGGATGATAAGTAATCTCTAAATTATAAAAGCCTGCTTCTTCTACTTGGATATTCCATTCAATATAACCGCGTTCTCCAGTTTTCACAAAAATCCCAGGTAAGCCCTGATAATTCTCAATCAACTCTATATCTGTGGTAGCATTGACAAATGTATTAGCTGGAATGATAATTTCTGCATCTGGACGAATAGCATCTGGATAGGACTTCAAATACTCAGGATATGTTATTTCCCTGACATAACTAGTAATATCAGCAATACTTGGTTTTTCCCCAGTAGAATCTACAGTTGCTTCTTCTGCAGTAACAAACTTAAACGGAAAGATAACTATACCTAAACATAAAATAAAAACCAGAAGAACTGTCGTAAATTGATTAACACTTTTTGGCTTTCCCCACATCTTCCGCATTGTCAGGCAATCTCCTTTCACGTCCCAGTAAAACGTTTTCACCTAAGGCAAACGATTAACTGTCAATTCTTAAATACTAAGGAAATCTAAAACCAATCCCCCTCCTTAAATAAATCAAAGTAAAGGCTTACGTTTAACTAATAATTAGTATATATAAAATATATAATTAACCATTTTAATGGGTTTCCCTTCTATTTTTCAGGACTTTTTATAATTTATCAACAGCTATCCCTTGTTAGCAACACCGATCCACTATATAATTAACCTAAGGAATTATACAAAGGTCGGTGATAGTCAGTGCAACTAAATATAGGCGGCCTAATCCCTGAATCTGTAGTTGACGGACCAGGAATTAGATTTGTCATCTTTGCGCAAGGATGTCAACATAACTGCAAAGGTTGCTTTAATCCAGAACTTCAACCATTTCAACAGAATAGACTGATGACTGTTGAAGAAATCATTGCAATGATTAAAGAACATAACAGCCAGGGAATAACCTTCTCAGGAGGCGATCCCTTTGAACAAGCAGAAGGCTTTACAGCTCTAGCACAAGCATGCCGCAAACTGGGCCTATCGATCTGGTCATATACTGGATACACCTATGAAGAGCTTATACAAAAACCTACCAAACTAAAGCTGTTACAAGAACTTGATGTGCTAGTAGATGGTAGGTTTGTTTTAGAACAAAAGGATATTACCCTAAAGTACCGCGGCTCAAGTAACCAAAGAATTATTGATGTTCAAAAATCCTTAGCCGAAGGCCAAGTGATTACAATACAATGATTTTCTTATTTATTAATTTTCTCCACGAACCCTGTAAAATCCTTTACATAATATTAACTAATTACTTATATTTGGTTTGATTTTTTTACCTTTTCCCGGGCATGGCGGTCAAGGATGGCTTTACGTAACCTTAATGCTTTAGGAGTTACTTCTAAATATTCATCCTTGGCCAAATAAGCAAGGGCTTCCTCTAAACTAAGCTGACGCGGCGGTGTTAATTTAATCAAATCGTCGGAGCCTGCAGCTCGCATGTTGGTAACATGCTTCTTTCTCGCTACATTAACTTCTAAATCACCCGCTCGATTATGCTCACCCACAATCATTCCAGCATAAACTGGTGTTCCAGGTGAAATAAACAGCTCACCACGTTCTTCTAAATTTTGTAAGGCATAGGCTGTTGCAATACCGTCTTCCCAGGCTACTAGGCTTCCACTTTGTCTTTGGCTAATCGCTCCAGCCCAAATTCCATAATGGGAAAAGGAATGATGCATAATACCATAACCTCGAGTTTCGGTTAAGAACACAGAAGAAAAACCAATCAAACCCCGAGCTGGTATCTGAAAATGAACCCGTAAACGATCTTCACCTAACTGAATCATATCAGTCATTTCACCTTTTCGCTCACCGATCAGTTCCATTACTGACCCTAAATTGGATTGAGGCACATCAATAATTAAGTGCTCATAAGGCTCTGTAATACCGTCCGCTGTTTCCTGCAAAATCGGCTCTGGTTTTGATACACA
>ERZ773359.2129-NODE-2129-length-25784-cov-14.281239_pt1 | contig 25784 bp, 20 predicted proteins | sample MGYA00374955_ERZ773359 | MGnify/ENA primary metagenome ERZ773359 (study PRJEB29098, sample SAMN04486028) | biogas fermenter metagenome | study: EMG produced TPA metagenomics assembly of the Biogas fermentation microbial communities from Germany - Plant 4 DNA1...
TTTCTAACGATAATTAACCGTCTTTTGGGGTGACATTTTCTAAAGTTATTGACAGTTATATCAAAAAAATCTTTTTTTCGTCGTATTAAGACCGGTGTTCAATGCCCGGGCACTGCAATGTCGGTCTGCCCGGCGAGCCTCCTCCGGGTACAGTGCCTGCAGTACATGAAGCACCGGTAGGTTACAAGGAGCAGCACCCTGTCTGGGTACCGGGCCGTATTAAGGATACCGGGTCAGCGACCGGGCATTTGGTTTGCGTTAACTATATTACCGTTAACTCCCATGCATTGAATCAGCCTGCACATTACGGTGGCGGCCTCGGCCAGCGTGGCCGGCCTGTCCGGGTAAATACCGCCGTCCCCGTAACCTATCAAAAGGCCCATCCGCAGAGCCGTGTCCAAGTCGCCTCTTACATTTAATGCCCCCGCCGCCATTCCGGCGAGGGTGCCCCGGTTAATCGGCTGATCGTCCTTTTCCGCTGCCGGACAGTTCCTGCCCGTAACCAGGCCCAACATTGATGCAAGCATTCGCCGGGTAACGGGAATACCGGGGTCCACCGACCTGTCCTCCGGCGCGTAGATACCCATGGCCAGCACCCGGTCCAGGTATTCCCCGGCCCAGTGCCCTTTAAAACCGGAGTAGATTTCGTTGTAAACAACCGGCTGATATGTACCCGGCCTTAAAACCGGAAACATAATACCGGAAGCGGTAAACCTTACCCCTTCATACAGGCATATTATGCTGCCCTCCGGCCCGCAGGCTATATACCCAACCCTGCATCCCTCCGGCTGCTCCTTGTCGCCGGCAGCAGCAGCGTTGCCGGTTCCGGTCCCCTCCTGCAATTCCCGGCTTCCTGCAGAAACTCGGCCGGTTCCGCTTCCCTCCGACAATTCCCGGCTTCCGGCAGCAGCGCGGCCGGTTCCGGTTTCTTCCTGCCCATCCTTTCCTGCAGCAGCAGTAAAATCTATTCCACTTGTCCCCGGCAGCCCTTCCGGCAGCGGGATTCGGAAAAACACGGGTATTTTGTCAAAACAGCCGGCCAATTCAACGGAAACGGCTTCATATAGCGGTCGAAAAGCAGGCCGGGAAGTAATAAAATCCGACAATGCCGGATGGCTTTCCCCCCTCTGTATGGAAACCCGGAAATCGGACCCGGCGGCATTCCCGGCGCAGCGGGAAGTCTCTATGCAGAGGCTTCCCAGGCCGCCGTTAAGGATAATGTCACGGCCCTCCCCCATCGCCTCGGAGAGCAGCGTCTTTTGCAGTATGAGGGTTTCTCGGGAGATTTGTTTTCCCGGGAAATATTTTGTCGTATCCACTATTATATTGCCGTCCGGGGATGGTTTCACAAGGTCCGGGTGCTGCCCTACCATTATTGTGCCTTCCACTGCCGTAAGACCGGTGCCCGGGTGTATGTACCGGCCAAGTGTATACCCCGGGAGTTCTTGCCCGCTTCGGGCCCGGCGTGAAACCCCGGCCTTTGGAAGGCCCTGCGAATCGCTGGATGGCGGCTCTTCTGGCGGGTCCTCGGGCGGTCCATTGGGCGGGTCTCCCGGCGAATCCCCCGACTCCGGCAGCGTGGTCACCTGCAGCGGCCCGCAGGCCTCCCCCGTGTTCAGGCCGTCATGGGCGGCCACGCTGAAGGAATAGGAGGTACCCGGCGTTAACGCATCCACGCAAATCCATGTAGATTCAGTTGCATCATAGAAGTTGCCGTCCATGTACACCAAGTATCCGACGGTATCCGGGTCGGTGGGGGATTCCCATGCCAGTTTTACCGATGTTTCGGTTATATCCTGTGCCTTTAGTTCCCCCGGCGGCGCGGGCGGGGTGATATCCACTATAAAACGCACCTGGTCGGCAGCGCAGTACATCCCGTCGAAGGGGCAAACCTGCACCAGGTATTCCCCGTCTGTAAAAACTGTAAAGTCCGGGATGTACAACTCCCACTCGGAATAGTTTGTCCCGGTGTTGATGGCAGGGATATAGTAATTCTCCGGGTCCTCCGCCGGTTCAAAGCCGGACATGTCCGGTTTCAGGTAAAGCCCGCCGCCGGTTATAAGAAGGGCTGTCCTTATAACGGTACCATCGTTGTCCCAGGCGGTCCCTGTAATCCTGTCCAGGGAATTTAGCCGCTGCCCGTCCAGCGGGCATGTTATCTCGCCGACGGCGTTGCCGTGCTTTGAACCCTTGCTTTCAGTGGTCACGGTAATAATGTTGGAAAAGGGCCCTTCGCTGTATCCATCCCAGGCGCTCACTTTGAAGGTATAGGTGGTCCCGGGTTCAAGGCCCCTAACCGTGAAGCTCCTGGCCAGACTGATGGTGCTTTCCAGGAATTCATCGTTTTTGTATATGTAATAGCAGATAATGTCGTCATCGTCGGGGTGTTTCCATTCAAAGTATACATATTCCTGTCCCAAATTAACCAGTACAAGGTCCCGGGGAGCACCGGGGGGTGGATTGTCACTTGCGATGGCATGGGGATAGGTTAGCAGGATTGAAAAAAGCAGTACTGCGCACATTAACGCTTGTTTTACACGGCCCAAGGTTTGCACCTCCAATTGCTCGTGGAAGGTCATCACCTATGGATGCGTCATAACATTACAATATTTTATATTATTCTACTATAAATTTCATATTATGGCAATATAAACACGGGGCGGGTGACAGTACCCGTCCCGCTTAACGAAAGCTTCCGGTTTCCCGGTAAATAACCGCAGCCTCCTTATTATTTCCGGCGTTTTTTCCTTTCAAGGTCTTCCGGCTCCAGGGCTATGCCGCTTCCCTGCAAAAGCCCCGCCACGCCGATGCTTTCTTGTTTGTCCCTGCAGTCGGGGCAGCCGCATTTTTCCGGCAGGTACCGGGGCTCCATGTAGGTGGATATTACTCCCTCGTAGTTTCTCATGACAACCCTTTCATCCGACATGGAAATAAGATACTGCGGCATTATTGGTATTTTGCCGCCGCCGCCGGGAGCGTCCACCGCGAAGGTGGGCACCGCAAAGCCGGAGGTGTGGCCCCTTAGGCCCTCTATTATTTCTATGCCCTTTGAAACCTTGGTCCTGAAGTGTTCAATGCCCAGCGACAGGTCGCATTGGTATATGTAGTAGGGGCGAACCCGCATTTTGACCAGCAGGTGCATAAGGCGTTTCATAACGTGTACGCAGTCGTTTATTCCCCTTAAGAGAACCGTCTGGTTGCCCAGCGGCACCCCTGCATCGGCCAGCATACGGCACGCCTCCATGGAGGCGGGGGTTACCTCCTTGGGGTGGTTGAAATGGGTGTTAAGCCATACCGGGTGGTATTTTTTGATCATATCCACCAGCTGCCGTGTAATCCGCTGGGGCATAACCACCGGGGTACGGCTGCCAATCCTTATAACCTCCACATGGGGTATTTCCCTAAGGCTCTTTAAAACGTACTCCAGCCTGTCGTCGGATATCACTAGGGCGTCCCCGCCCGATATCAGCACATCCCTTACCCGGGGAGTATTTTTTATGTATTCAATGGCTTTGTCTATCCTGTCACTGGGCACTGCATTGTCGGTCTGCCCGGCAAACCTCCTCCGGGTACAGTGCCGGCAGTACATGGAGCACTGGTCGGTTACAAGGAGCAGCACCCTGTCGGGATACCGGTGGGTGAGGCATTCCACCGGGGAATCGGTATCCTCGTGCAGCGGGTCCTCCATGTCCGCTTCACCCCTGTGCAGTTCCAGCGATGTGGGGACCGCCTGTTTCCTGATGGGACAGTTGGGGTCGTCCGGGTCCATGAGGGAGGCATAATAGGGCGTTATGGCCATTCTTAGAAGGGCAAGGCTTTCTTCTATCGCCTTCTCCTCACCGTCGGTGAGGTTTATCACTTTTTTGAGCTGTTCGACGGTTGTAATCCTGTTTCTTACCTGCCAGTGCCAGTCGTTCCACTGCTCGGGCGTAACGTTTTTGAAAAGTTCTATCTGTCTGTAATCTCTCATTATCAGACCTCCTTTTTAATCATAGGTAAACTTGGGGGCGGTCCTCTTGATTATAAATGATAGGTTAAATGTATCGGGTGACGGAGGATTTACAGTCGAAGCGCGTAATACTTGGGTCAAGTATTTCGGGGGAGGTGTGCAGCAATACCGGAATAACCGTCCTGCCGCTTCCTTTATTTTATGTCGTGTTTCAGCATTTTGTATTGAAGGGTTTGCCTTGGGATGCCTAGGAGCTGTGCGGCCTTGGTGATATTCATGCCCGAAACCCCGAGGGCGCGCATAATCATTTCCCTTTCCACCCGTTCAAGCGACTTGTTCAGAGAAAGGCCGCCCTTTGCAGCGGTATCGTTTTTGAAGCACTCGTTGAAGCCCTGGGGCAGGCTTTCGGGGGTGATAACCGGGCCTTCTATCATGTTCATTGCCCCTTCGATGACGTGCTGGAGTTCCCTGACATTACCGGGCCATGAATAGGCGTAAAACATTTCCCCCACCATGGGGCTTACGCCGGTAACCGCCTTGCCCATGGCATTGTTGTACATTTCGATAAAATGGTCTATGAGAAGCGGTATGTCGTCCTTTCGTTCCTTAAGGGGCGGTACCCTTAGGGAGACCACGTTCAGGCGGTAATACAAATCCTCGCGGAGGCTGCCCGAACGCACCGCTTCCATCGGGGATATGCTGGTGGCCGCTATTACCCTTACGTCCACGTAAATGGTGCCCACGTCCCCTATCCTTCTTACGCACCCGTCCTGCAGCACCCGCAGCAGCTTTGCCTGCAGCTCTGTCGGCATGCAGTTTATTTCGTCCAGGAAAAGGGTGCCGCCGTCGGCCAGTTCAAAAAGCCCCGGCCTGTTGCCCGCCCCGGTGAAGCTTCCCTTTACCGTCCCGAACAGTATGCCCTCCAGCAGCGTGGCGGGCAGGGCCGCGCAGTTCTGCGCGATAAAGGGCTTCCTGCTCCTTGGGCTGGCGTTGTGTATGGCGTGCACGAACAGTTCCTTGCCGGTGCCGGTCTCTCCGTATACCATGACCGGCGACGAAGTGCGGGATGCCTTGAAGGCCTGGGATTTAAGCTCCAGCATCTGCCGGTTCTGGCCTATTATGTCCATGAAGGTATAAACGGCCCTGTTGCCGGGCTTCCTGGTCGGGGCCCTGCCGCCGGGTTCCCCTTTAAGCTCCGCCTCCAGGTCCACTATCCTCTCGGACATATTCCTAACCTGGGTAATGTCCCTGGATATCTCCACCGCTCCCTTGACCTTTCCTTTCACCTTTATCGGAAGGGTTGTGTTTATGGTGGTTATCCTGACCCCGTTGTAATTGACAAAGGTCTGCAGGTGGTCTATTATCGGCTCCCCGGTTTCCAGCACCCTCAGGATGGTGCTGGTGTTCCTATCAAGGGAAGGGTAAATCTCAAGAATGTGCCGCCCCACCGCCCTTTCCCTGTTTAGCCGGTCCAGGTATGCAACTCGCTTGTTGCAGTACACTATTATTCCCCGGCTGTCCACCACCTGTATGCCCATATCTATGTGGTCCAGGAACTCCCTGAAGTTGTCGTTGGTTAATAGGTCCAACATGCAAATCCCCCCTGCTGGCTTTCCGGCATATCAAGTGCCGGATTTTGGGCTTTGGACTGCCAAAAAAAGCGGCATAGCCGCTTCTTTGATGTCAACCAACCGAACGGGCGCCCTGCTTTATGAGGATAAGCCGGCGGCCTGTTCCATTTTATGCTTACATTCTTTCGGGTGCGGAAATGGACAGAAGCCTTAACACGTTGGCTATTACTATCCTGGTGGCTTCGATGAGGGCGATCCTTGCCATCATCAGGCTTTCGTCCTCCACCATAACCCTGCAGGTGTTGTAGAACACGTGGAAGAGGGCTGCCACCTCCAGCACATACCTGGTAACCCTTGTGGGCTCTATGGTCATTGCAGCGCGGGTAATCTCCTCCGGAAGCTCCGCCAGCTTGCGCATAAGGTCAATTTCCGCATTCTCCTTAAGCAGGGTCAGGTTTATACCGTCAATGGCGGGAACCTGTATGCCCTCCTGTACAATCTGGTTTAGGATGCTGCAAATCCTGGCATGGGCGTACTGGACATAGAACACCGGGTTCTCGCTGGACTTTTCCACCGCCAGGTCCAGGTCAAAGTCAAGGTGGGTATCGGCGGCCCGCAGGTTGAAGAAGAACCGCGCCGCGTCCTTGCCGACTTCTTCAATAAGGTCGGAAAGGGTTATGGCCTTGCCCCGGCGTTTTGACATGCGGACCACTTCCCCCTCCCGGAGAAGCCGCACCAGCTGCATTATTATTACGTCCAGCCTGTCGGGATTAACCCCCAGCGCCTCAACGGCGCCCTTCATCCTGGGTACGTGGCCGTGGTGGTCCGCTCCCCAGATGTTTATCACCCAGTCATAGCCGCGGGTAATGAACTTGTTCCTGTGGTAGGCGATATCCCCGGCGAAATAGGTGGGTATGCCGTTGCTTCTAATGAGGACCTCGTCCTTTTCCACGCCGAACTCGGAGGCCTTGAACCATATGGCCCCCTCCTGCTCGTAGGTGTATCCCTTTTCCTTCAGGTACTCAATGGTATCGGATATTTCGCCGCTGTCGTACAGCGACTGTTCCGAAAACCAAACGTCAAAATTGACCCCGAAGTTTGCAAGGTCGGTTCTTATCTTGTCGAGGTTCTTCTTAAGGGCATACCTTATGAAAACCTGCTGCCTTTCCTCGGAATCCATGTCAAGGTACTTGTCCCCGTCCCGCTCTTTGAGCTCCTTCATAAGGTCTATCAGGTCCTCGCCCTGGTACCCGCCCTCCGGGACCTCGGCGTCCAGGCCGAAAAGCTGCAGGTACCTTGCTTCCAGGGACTTCCCGAACTTCTCCACCTGGTTGCCGGCGTCGTTAATGTAAAACTCCCGGGTTACGTCGTACCCGGCGGCATCCAGCACCGCGGCCAGCGAATCCCCCAGCGCGGCGCCGCGGGCGTTGCCCATGTGCATGGGCCCGGTGGGGTTTGCGCTTACAAACTCCACCATTACTTTTTTGCCCTGGCCGATGTTTACCCGGCCGTAGTCTTCATTTTCGTTATGTATTATCTCCACCGTTTTATACAGCCAGAGGTTGTTCAGCCGGAAATTGATAAAACCCGGCCCGGCTATTTCCATGCTGTCAACATAGGTGCCCTCGTAGTCGGCGTTCTCCACTATGTCCCTGGCAACCGCAACGGGGCTTTTCTTGGCCTGCTTTGCCAAAACCATGGCGATGTTTGTTGAAAAGTCCCCGTGCTCCCTTTCTCTCGGTATCTCAACCTGTATCTCAGGGATGTTTTCAATGTTGAGTATGCCTTTATCTATGCAACCCTTAACGGATTCGCCGACAATCTCCCTTATTTGTTCCGTTATCTTTTGAACCATGTTCATCATGTGTTACCTCCCAACAGTTTGGAGTATGTCTTTACAGTAGGAACAAGTATATTATATATATTAGTTCCCTGTTAATCAAGCCAAATATACCCTTATAAAACTCCATAAAACCCCCGTATCAGACCGCTTCCCACACCATCCTGCGGCCTTCTATCCGGCCTTTTACCATGCCCAGGTCGGTCATGTAGGAAAGGTATGCGGCCAGGCAGGACTGGTTCAGGTAATACTGGGTGCGGTTAAGCTGAATGTCCAGCCTTTCGCTCACGGCGCTGCCCAGTTCCTCCCTTGTCATGGGCCTTAGAAGTTCCCACCGGATAATGCCCATTACCTCGTTTATGGCATTTAAGTTTACGTCCACCACGGCTCTTATATCGGTTTCCAGGTCGCCGTGGCAGGGAAGGTAGTATGAATAATCGGTTTCCTTGATATTTTTCAGCGTATCCAGCGTATCTCCAATGTTGGTGAAATACAGCAGTTTGTACTTCTGCGCGATTTGGGCGGAAAAGCAGGCGTCCCCCGTCATCAGTACCCCGTCGGGGGTGCCCACCCCTATCTGGCCGGGGCTGTGGCCCTTAAGGTCCACTATGTCAACTTCTGCACCCTCCAGCTCCAGCTTGCCCGGGGCTATTATCCTGTCCACGGGGCTTTCTTTTCCCATGAGAAATTTGTTTTGCAAAAACTTTGGCGGGTGCGCCGAGTACAGGTAAAAGGGCTCCAGGTAGGGGCTTGAAATTATGGCCGCTTCTATGGCGGTGGCCGCAACCTCCGCGCCGGTCCTTTTTACCAGCAGGTTGTTCCCGCCGAAATGGTCCGCATGGGAATGGGTGTTGATTATAAGGTTTAACCTAAGGCCCTCCGCCTCCAGGGCCTTGTATATTTTCCTGCCCCAGTCCTCGCTGCTGCCGGTATCCACCACCATGCAGCGGTTATTACCATAAACGTATACCCCGGTGTTGACGGGCCCTTCTATATAGTATGTATTTCCCTCTATCCTCTTTAGTAATTCTCCCATTATTATCCCCCTTCATAGGATTAGGCAGCCAAGGGGACCAGACCTGTGGAATTAAATCACCGATGGCGTGAAAACGGCCCCGCACCCGGCAGCAAAGTTCGGGCGCACGGGCAGCACACGGAAACACGCAAAAACCGCCCCCTTGTACGGTTATCTGCCGCCATCCCCTTGTGTTATACAAGGGCGGTGTTTACTTTCCAGCCGTGCCGTTCAAGGGCCAGTTCTATCAGCGTATCCAAAAGCTGCGGGTAGGGCAGGCCCGCCGCATCCCACAGCTTGGGATACATGCTTATCTTTGTAAAGCCGGGCATCGTGTTTATCTCGTTTATGTACACCTCGTCGGTCTTTTTGTCCACGAAAAAGTCCACCCTGGCCAGGCCGCTGCCTCCTATGGCCTTGAAGGCCTCTACAGACATCTGTTTTACCCTGGCGGTGGCCCTTGGCGATATATTGGCGGGGATTACAAGGCCGCTCTTACCGCCGTCAAAGTACTTGGCTTCATAGTCGTAAAACTCGTTGGAGGGCAGGATTTGCCCCACCACCGACGCCTTGGGATTGTCGTTCCCCAGCACCGAGCACTCCACCTCGTGCCCGTCTATGAACTCCTCCACTATAATCTTCCTGTCGTAACGGGCCGCAAGGACCAGCGCCTGCTCCAGTTTCGCCCTGTCGTGGGCCTTTGTAACGCCTACGCTGGAGCCAAGGTTGGCAGGCTTTACAAATACCGGGTACTTGAATTTTTTCTCTATGGATGCAATAACACCGGCCATATCCTCTTCAAGGGTTGGTTTCATGAACACGGAATAATCCGCCTGCCTAAGACCCGCCCTTTCAAACAGCAGCTTTGAGTAGGCTTTATCCATCCCCAGCGCCGAGGCGAGAACCCCGCAGCCCACATAGGCAAGGCCGGCCAGCTCGAACAGTCCCTGTATGGTGCCGTCCTCACCCATGGGCCCGTGAAGTACCGGGAACACAACGTCTATGTTCTCGCCGGGGGCTTTGTCTCCCGTGGCCAGGAAACTGTACCTGCTTTCATCCAAGTTTTTGGCGTTTTTTTCCCATTCCCCGGTTATGACCTTCTCAACCGGGCCGTCGTAGTGCTTCCACGCCCCCTGCCGGGTTATGCCTATCATAATTATTTCGTATTTCCCCTTGTCAAGGGCGTTTATAATTGACGTGCTCGACATAAGCGATACCTCATGCTCGCCCGACTGCCCCCCAAATACAACAGCAACCCTTAATTTTCTATTCAAAAATATGCCACTCCTTAACCAATAATCTCTTTCCTTTAATATTCATATTCTACCCCTATTTCATTTATTATTCAACATTGCAAAACATGGGACATAAGTCCTATTTATGTATTATTGCCCCTTTGGGAGTTTTTAAGCCAAAAAAAACCAGGGGACTTTTCCCCCGGTTTTTGCGTCGGTTACCTTCCTATGCTTCTTTCGGCTATTTCAATGGCCTTGGTTACGATGTTGCCGCAATCCCTTGAAGTTACGGAACCCCAGCCTTCGCTCTTAACGGTGTTGTACACTCCCAGTTCCCTGGCTATTTCCTCCTTCAGGTTTTCGGACATTATACCCCTTCGAGCCATTTTATAACCTCCCTCGCTTTATTTCAAAGGCCGGCTCAAAAAGTACTGCCGGCCTTTGAAATTTTGCAGTATTATTTTTTGCGAAAACCGCGGGTTTTATAAGTGTTAATTAATTGCCCGCGAGCCATTGGAATTTTTTTAATAAAATTCCAGTCTAAATGGTGAGGGTCCCGTTTTCGCTTCGCAAAAGCTTAAGGATTCTTTCCTCCTTACCGGTAAGCGCATTAATATACACCAGGAAATCGTCCCCGCCGAAGGTGCCCTGGAACTCGTAGCACAGCACTTCGTCCTTGTTTTCAAGCGGTATCAGCGCAAGACGGGGTTCCCGGCCAATCTCAAGCCGCATGCTTATCCTTTCTTCAGCCTGGTCGGCGGTAAGCTTCGGTTCGGGCAGGTTCCGGCGGTGATGGGCCTTAAGGTAGCCTTCCGCCTCGTAGCCCACTATCTCACCGTTGTCAAGGGCAACCTTTACCTTTATAAGGTCGGTGTAAATCACCACGTCCTTTTCGGAGTATGCGAAGTTTATCACCGATACGTTGTCGTACCTCATGGAGTAGGTGGACACCATGTTCTTGTACCCGTTTTGCTCAAGGAACTTTTTGGCCAGTTCCACCGCCCGGGTGGGGGATATGTTCACGCTGTCCACGTCCCGCTGGTTCAGCATCCACACCACGTGGCCCCCCTTACGGCTTATGTCTATATATATCCTGTTGCCGCCTTCTGCCAGCACTTCCAAGCCGTAAGTCTTTATGTCCCCGTTTCCGTTGCTGATTTTTTTAATGCTTTGAATATTCACGCCCTTGAGGAAGTCCCTTGCCACCTGTTCCGCCCTTTGGTAGTCAATGTTATCCCCGACAAGGCCCTTGGGCTTTATATCCTGTATATGCTCCGAAAAGGGCCCGTCGTATATCAGCGTGGGGTAGTCCACCATTTCCTGCTCTATCCTTGTGAATTCCCGGTTGGGTAGGTTGTCGGAGGCCCGGGCGAAGATGTAACTCCCCTCCCGGGTAAGGTCTCCAAGGCTGATGTTTTTTTCCTGTATTGAACTTCTCAGCTTCTGCAGTTCCACCGCCAGGTACCCGGCATAGTTGTGAAGCTCCGCCAGGTTGGACCAGTCATCCGCCGATACGGGGGTGCCGTCGGCATTCTTCCTGGTAAGGCTGAAACCGTAGTCCCCGACCTGGGTCAGGAACTTGGAGGTATTGCTTAGGGTCAGGTGGGATATGGGGAGTTGGTTTAGTTTTTCCTGGGCGGAAAAGGCCTGTCTCCATACATCCGAGTATAAAACCAGGTTCTGCTGCGGCGAATCCGCAACCATGGCCTTTGCAAGGTCCGCCTCGATGGTTTCCACGTGGTCAATAAGCTCGTAAAACATCCTGTGATACTGGTTCTGCAAAAATACATTGTAATCGTTCTTCTGCCGGTATTGGTCGTACCCCCAAACTGCCACGGCAACCAGCGCCAGCAGCAGCACAAACGTTACTGCCCTCTGCCTGTCCAAATCCTTTCACTTCCTTTCTTATGGTTTACTTGGCAAAGTAATGCTTTCCTATCACCTTCACCACCGGCCTTGAATAAATCCACCGGTTGGTGGTCTTTGCCGGGTTGTAATAGTATATGGCTCCGCCGGTGGGGTCCCACCCGTTCAGGGCGTCCCTGGCCGCCTTCAGCGCGGTTTCATCCGGCTGCATGAACATCTGCCCGTCCATTACGGCGGTAAAGGCGCCGGGCTGGAATATCACCCCTGCAATGGTGTTGGGAAAGGAAGGGTGGTTTACCCTGTTCATTATCACCGCGCCCACCGCCACCTGTCCTATGTAGGGCTCGCCCCTGGCTTCACCGTATATGGCCTGGGCCATAAGGTACACGTTGTCCCCGCTGGAAACGCCCCGGGTGGGGGTATAAGCATCCGCCGCTTTCTCGGGCAGGCCCAGGGCAGCCCTTGTCTGCGGCCCCACCGTGCCGGTGGTGGAAATCCCGTGTTTTGCCTGGAAGTTCTTGACCGCCTGGAAGGTCTTGGGGCCGTATATGCCGTCAACGGCGCCGTCATAATAGCCCCAGTTTTTAAGCCGCCGCTGTACCTCGCGGACCTCTTCGCCGGTGGAGCCCCAGTACAGGGTTGCGGTTTCCACCGACCGCCGGAAATGCAGCGGGTATACTATATTGAATGCAAAGGCCAATATAAGCACCATCATCAATACCAGTACCGCCTTTTTCAATATGGTTCCTCCTTTCATAATTAACCTCGGGGTTATTTTCTGTAGTTTGGCAAAGCATTATTCAATTATGCCTGTGCATTTGCCGGTTCATCTGTTATTATGGTATTGGAATGTAAAGGGGTACTTTTGCAAAGAGTAAATAACGATGCCTTGTTTGGACAAATCCGGTTTGGGGGGCTTTTGATGGACGTTTTGATACTTTCCATTGCAGCCGGCGGGGGACATATGAGGGCCGCCCAGGCTGTCAGGGACTATATGGAACGGCATTACGAGAATGTAAACGTTGAAATAGTAGACTGGTTCAAATATGTAAACCCGGTGGTGGACAAGGTGGTCATCGGGGGATACATAGGCACCCTCAAGACCAGTCCCACACTATACGGCAAGCTGTACGACATGGCGGAGAAGGAAGAGGGTATCTCGGATATAAGCCTTACAATAAACCGCCTGCTTGCCCTAAGGATGGAAGCCCTTATTTCAAAGAAAAAACCTAAGATAATACTGTGCACCCACCCCTTTCCGCTGGAGGTGGTGTGTTACCTCAAAAAGAAAAAGAAGCTCGATTCACATATCATTTCTTTGCTCACGGATTTTTCGCCCCACAGCTTCTGGATAAGGGACGGGGTGGACTACTATATAGTGCACGACCGAGACCTGGTTTATGAGATGAAGTGGAAGGGCGTGCCGGAGGACAGCATTTACCCGCTGGGCATACCCATTGACGAGAGGTTTGGCGCCCATTATGACGGGAAGGAAATCCGCCGCTCGCTGGGCCTTACCGACAAAACAACGCTGCTTCTAATGGGGGGCAGTCTTGGAATGGGTGAACTGAAAGAGGTATTCACCGGGCTGTTTTTCAGTTCCCTTGACATTCAGATTATCGCGGTATGCGGGAACAACAAAAAGCTTAAGAGGTCGTTGGAGACCATCGCTTCGTCCAACACCGCACGCAGCATTATACTGGGATACACCGACGAGGTGCCCAGCCTCATGGCCGCTTCCGACCTTCTTATCACAAAGCCCGGCGGCCTTACGGCAAGCGAAGCCATGGCAATGGGGCTGCCGATAGTCATAATATCACCCATCCCCGGCCAGGAAAAGAGGAACGCCCGGTACCTGATAAACAGCGGCATGGCTGTACAGCTAAACAGGGGCGATTACCTGGAGGGAGTGCTGTCGCAGCTGCTGGAAAGCCCGGTAAGGCTGTCCCACATGAGGGAGATTGCCGCATTGAAGGCAAAACCCGGGGCCGCCGCCGACCTGTGCCGGTTCCTGGTATCGCTGCTTTAAGCCATAAAGGGACAAAAAAGGGACAAGGGACGGTTCTTTGTCCCGTGGGACAAAGAACCGTCCCTTGTCCCACTTGTCCCATCCCAGTTCTATCGTCCCAGCACCAGGATTGTGTCCACGTAGGGGTCCTGGGTGCCCTGCAGCATACACTTTTCCGCTTTAAGCATCTTTGCGTATTCCACTATCTCACGGGTTATCATCTCGCCGGGCGTCACCAGCGGAATTCCCGGCGGGTAGGCCATTATGCTTTCCCCGCTGACACAGCCTATGGATTCCTCTAGCTTGACCGGCTTTTTGCTGCTGTAATAGGCATCCCGCGGTGATACTACTATCTCTGGGTTTGTCAGCATCCCCCGGGTTATCTCCCTTACATCCCCGTTGCGGTGGTGTTTTGCAAGGTCCTTAATGGCCGCCACAAGGGAGCCTATCGATTCTTCCGTATCCCCCACCGCGGTTATTGCCAGTATATTGTACATATCCGCCAGTTCCACCTGGATATTGTATTCCTTTCGCAGCAGTTTCTCCGCATCATAGCCCGAAAGGCCCAGCTCCCTTACGTTAACCCCCAGCTTGGTATCGTCGAAATCGAACACCCCGGGGGAACCGACCAGTTCGCTGCCAAAGGCGTACAGCCCGTCTATTTCATTAAGCTGCGCCTTTGCGTCCCGCACAATCTCCAGCAGCCTTCCCAGTATGTCCTTTCCGCGGGTGGCCAATTGCTTGCGGGCAACATCGATGGATGTCATCAAAAGGTATGACGCGCTGGTGGTCTGGGTCAGGTTAAGCGTTGTTTTCATATAACTGGGGTCCAATATGCCGCTTCTCATCAAAAGCAGCGAGCTCTGGGTAAGGGAGCCCCCGGTCTTGTGGGTGCTGGACGCGCTGGCGTCCGCCCCCAGCTCCATCGCACTGGCAGGAAGATTCGGATGAAAGTTGAAATGGGCCCCGTGGGCCTCATCGGCCAGCACCGCCATCCCGTATCCATGGGCGGCCTCCACTATGGCCGCCAGGTCGGATACCGCCCCGTAATAGGTCGGATGTATAACGAATACCGCCTTCGCATCCGGGTGCTCCTCCATTGTCCTTAGGACGCTTTCCACCGTCATACCCATTGCGATGCCCAGTTCTTCGTTAATTTCAGGCTGTATATATATGGGCACCGCCCCGCTTAGTATCATGCCCGCTATGGCCGACTTGTGCGCATTTCTTGGCAGTATAATCTTTTCACCGGGCCTGCAGGCAGCCATGATCATGGCCTGCACCCCGGAGGTGGTACCGTTCACCAGGAAAAAGGCCTTTTCCGCGCCATAGGCCCGGGCGGCCAGTTCTTCCGCTTCCTTTATAACGCCTATGGGATTGCATATATTGTCAAGGCACTCCATGGAATTCACGTCGATTTCCAGCACCTTCTTGCCTACATAACCGGCCAGTTCGGGCAGCCCCACGCCGTGCTTGTGGCCCGGCACATCAAAGGGTATCACGTTCCTTGAATGGTAATCCTTCAATGCTTCAAACAGGGGTGCCCTGTTTTGCTCTTTTTCTGTCATATCTACCTCCCCCTTACACAATAGAAGTACTAATACATTACAACACAAAAAAAAAGCTAATGCAACACTTTTTTTAATTGGCAATTCTCCCCTGAAGCGAAATGGCCGGCTGCCTTGCCGCATAACGGCAAACCGCGGCCGAGGGAATAAAAAAAACCGGGCGGGGAACCTACCCTCGCCCGGATTATTGACCGTTAAAAACCTCGGCCAGCTTCATTCCCGACTGCCGGACCACCTCAAGCAGCTTGAACCTTACCCTCACTGGGATTTTTCCCACATCCTCAATGCCCGGCGGCGTTTCATGCTCCTCCCCGGCCAGCATATCCCTCACCCGCTGCTGGTCCCTTTCCAGCGCCACCGCATTTTTCGTGTCCACAAAGCAGAGGGGCGGAAACATCACGCACCACCAGTTTGCACCGCCGCCTTCGCCCAGCACTATCCGGAGGGCCTGGTATTCGCCGGCGGGCAGGGCAAGGCTGCCGTATGACTTGGTGGGGAAAGTAAAGTATCCCACTTCGGCCCTTACGCCGTATTCTTTTTTTGCATACTCAATCTCCCGGGCGGCTGTATCCTCTATGTACTGCATATTGCCGTGCAAAAATTCCAGTATTTCTTCCTTGGTTTTCATCTCCGAAACAAGCCCACCTATTTCGCTCACTATCCTATCCTTTACCCGCAGCTTAAGTTCCTGGTCCTCGGGAGAATCGCTGTTTGCAATCACGTGCAGCCGGAGCAGGCCGTCGGTCGCAGGCTGCGGACTGCCGCCGGACGGCAGCGTATAAATTATGCAGGTAGCTAATGCCAGTACAAGTATATAAATAACCGGTTTTCTCATTTTATCACCTTCGCCGGAATTTGTTAGCTTTAGTATTTACATGTACGGCGGGTTTTAAACCATTATTTGATGACCCCTACCCTTCTTACCTTTACGCAAGCGGATATATCAACTGAAAGCTCGGTAAAGGCTTCCTGCCAGTTGTCCTTTACATCCTCCCAAATCTCCGGGCGGAACTTTCTTATATGGTTCCCTATGCCCCATACATCCAACTGGAATTCGTTTTGGAATTTATCCATCACCCCGGTACACTGTGCCACCATTTCCCTTTCCACCGCCCTTTCCACTTGCTGGATAAAGGCTTCGTTCATTAAATCCTGGTCTACTGCCAGTATATAGCCTTCTATATTGCCCTCGCATTCCAATATTATATGAAGGTTAACGTCCCCGGCATCGTCTCTCCAAATCTCTTTCCGCCTCTTCAGTTCGGTCAATTCAAAGGGTACAGATACTCCGTTTACATTAACCGAGATAACATCTTCCCCCGCCATGTTTTCCAACCACTGGATCGCCCGGACTTCAAGCTCTCCCAGCCATGCCCTGAACTTTCTGTCTTTTACAAGGCAGCCCCCGGCGATGTTGAACTCCTTCTCTCCCACCACCAGCCGGGGCAGTACCGCGCCGCCGGTTTCACGGATGCTGGTTACCACCTTTCCAAAGTTCTTGGGATAAAACCGCCCGGTCTTTCGCTGCCGGAATATTTTTTCTATATATGTTCCTACTATTGGTTCCACCAGCGGCTTTATGAAAAGGGCGTCCTTTGCCTTTCCTTTAACCACGGCTACGTCAACATTCCTGGCAATCTCTTGTTCCCGCTCCAGCCCGTCCAGCACCTCCATTAACAATTCTTCATCCTTCACAAGGGCCTCCCCCAGCAGTATGGCCTTTACATGGCCAAAGAATATATTGCCGTTAAGCCGTGTATTGAACTGCCTTACCGCTTCGAATATATTGGGCCCTACCGTGGACACGGCAAACTTGGCATCCTCCGACACAATGGCCCCCTCCCCCTTCAGCAGCCCCACGTTGGGGAATACAATGCTTACCACCAAACGGTTCCGGGGGCTTTCCTCCGGCTGCTTCGACCCTTCTTCCTGCTGCTCGGCACCATCTTCGCCGACCTGGACGTCCTTGCCGGGTTCGAACTTGTCAATGGCCAGCCCAAGTACGAAAATCCTTTCGTTTATTTCTATCCTGTCCCAGCACCCGGCTGTAGAGAGCATGACACCCGCTGCAAGCATCAGGCTAACCGCTCTTTTTAGCTTGCTTTTCACGACCATTTCCCCCTTCCTTTCCCATCCCCCTGACCTTTGCTATAATATACAGTACTGCCGGCAGCACAAAGCCAAAGGGTATACCGAGATACAGGGAGAATGCATCCAGGTAATTATAAACTTGGGAGACATTATTGGGCACAAGGGCAAGGAAGTATATTAGGAGCGCAAGGGGCAGCGCAGTAAAGGAATGCTCCTTCAATGACAGGATTCTTCCCAGTATTGTCACCGCTGCAAAGAAGAATACCGCCAGCGTCGTGTATACCGCCACCACCCATATGGCCATTACCACTCCGTGGATATTCTCTATGAAAGCGCCGGGGATTTCTATCACCCTGTACACTGCAAAGGTAGGCCAAATAAGCTGCTGTATCTCCACCACGCCGAACATGGCCACCGCCGTCACCACCGCCAGCACATAAATCAGAATGATTGAAATCAAGGCTACCGTCATGGCCTTTGCCGCGTCCCGGGGCCGGGCCATGAAGGGCTGGAAAAGAAGCAGCGCTTCAAACCCGAGGTAGCTGGTCACTATGGTGCCAAAGCCGGTCAATAGTTTTCCCGGCGATGTTCTCATAAAGGGCAGCAGGTTTGTAAGGTCCATTTCAGGTATCCCGGGCAGCAGGAACAATATGGGCGGAAGTATGAAAACCGGTACCAGCATTTCTCCCATCCTGCCCACGGTGGCAATGTCCTGCCTTGCAAGGTATGCCGCGCCCAGCAGCATTGTAATGATAATAGCCTCGGAGGGGGTCCGGTCCAGCAGAAACTGCTTGGTGACCTCCGCAAAAACCCTGGCCTCGAAGGCGCAGAACAAAACGTAATATGTAAAAAATCCCAGCGAAAAAATGATTCCCAGCGGTTTGGTTATGATATCCCCGCTGTATTCCACCACCGTCTTTCCGGGAAACATAAGCCCCAGCCTGGATATTACAACCGACAGTATTATCGCAACAACACCCCCGGCCAACACCAGCATCCAGCCGTCGGGGCCTGCGGCTTCGGTGACCGTCCGGGGCAGCGTAAGTATGCCAATGCCAATTATCGTGGAAAGCATTATCGCCATAAGCTGGTTGGAAGTAATCTTTTCCTGGTCATTCACCGGTACCCGGTCCTCCTTCCTGCTGTCCGCCGCTTTTTTGACCGTTATCGCGGCCGCCGCCTGCCTTTCTTTCGCCGGCCTTACCCTTTCCGTTCCCGTCACCGGCCTTTACGCTGCCCGCCTTAGCCTCGCCGCCGCCCCCTTCATCGCCATCCTTGCCGCTCCCGCCGCCGGAAGTCCCCTTTGCACCGCCGACCCTCATCCGTATCATGTTGCCCCCCGCCAGGGTTTTGGGCCGCCGGTACATCACGGTTTGCGGAGCCCTTACAAGGGCATCCCCCAACTCGTAATAGGTGTTGCCCACGAGGGGGGCAAGGTACGGAACCCCGAAACTTTTAAGCGAGCATAAATGCACCAGTGTCAAAAGAAGGCCCATCACGAGACCGTAAAGCCCCAGTACCGCCGACAGGGCTATGATAAAAAACCTTAGGATTCTGAAGGCTATGCCCACGCTGTAGGAAGATACCGCAAAGGAAGCTATGGCGGTAATGGCCACCACTATTACCATGATGGGACTAACCAGCCCCGCCTGCACCGCCGCCTGGCCTATTACAAGGCCTCCCACTATGCCTATGGTCTGCCCTATGGGCCCCGGCAGCCTAATCCCTGCTTCCCTCAAAAGCTCCAGCGTCAGTTCCATGATTATGGCCTCTATAAAGGCCGGGAAGGGCACGCCGGTCCGGGTCCCGGCAATGTACAGCGCAAGGTCGGTGGGTATAAGGCCCGGGTGGTATGAAGTAATGGCTATGTATACCGCAGGCAGCACAAGGGATATAAAGGCCGAAGCATACCTCAGTATCCTGATAAAACTGGCAATAAACCACCTTTCATAGTAGTCCTCCGACGACTGGAACAGTATGTTGAGGGTTGCCGGGACCAGCAGCACAAAGGGGGTGTTGTCGGTTATTATCGCCACCCTGCCTTCCAAAAGCGAGGCGGCAACCCTGTCCGGTCTCTCGGTGCTTTGCACCTGCGGGAATATGGAATACTTCTGGTCCTCGATAAAACTCTCTATATAGCCGCTTTCCAGCACCCCGTCTATGTTGATGCTTTCCAGCCTTTTTTCCACCTCTTTTAGCACGTTTTTGTCCACGATGTTATCCATGTATGCCAGGGCTACGTCGGTCTTTGAACGGACGCCAACCTTAATCTGCTTTATCTTCAGGTTGGGGTCCCGCAGCCTTCGCCGCAGCAGGGCGGTGTTAAAACGCATGGTCTCGGTGAACCCGTCCCTTGGGCCCCGTATGACAGATTCGGTCTGGGGCTCCTGTACACCCCGGCTAGGCCAGCCCTTGGACCCTATTACCAGCACCTTTTTATAGCCGTCCACAAGCACCAGCGAATCGCCGGATAAAAGGGCTATCATCGACTTGTCGATGTACTCCTCCTCTTTTACTTCACCGGTGGTCAAACCGCTCCTTAAGGCAATGCTGAAAACGTCCCCGGTGATTATGCCGGGGCTTAGGTTGGCATGCTTTGTCTGCAGCATAAGGGACTTCAGCACCTCTTCGTTGAGCATGTTCCTGTCTACAAGCCCGTCTACATAAACCAAGGCAAAGCGGAACTGCTGACGGTTTCCCACCCTGAACTCCCGGTAAACAACATCGTTGCAGTCTTTCAGCTTGTCCTTAAGGTATTTTAAGTTTTTGTCCAGCGATGAAGAGGCCTTGTCCTTCGCTTCTTCCTTTGAAGGCTCTTTTTCCTGTTTTTTTGGCCTAAACCTATCAAGAAGTCCCATTGCCGGCCTCCTAAAAAATTGTTACAAGAATGAATAACAGTATTGAAAACAAAAAGTATAAAACCCCTGTGACCTTGGCGGCAATCTGCTCTTTTTTAAGACCCTTCTTTTTGTAGATATTGCCGTCCACGAAGAAACAAAAAACCCCTATACCCATTCCCAGCAGCATCAGGTAAAGATTATAAAGGTCCTTTATTTGGTTCCATAACGCTCCGGCCAATTTGGCTGCAAAATCCATTTATCCTGCCCCCTTCACGGAATATTCCAAGCCGGTGCTGTGGGGATACCCCTTCTTTCACTTCCCGCTTCACAGGTGAATGTCTCCAATTAAGTATAATGTTTGCACATAACCCCAAGTCTATTCAGAGGGATAAAAAAAACGGCTTTCGCCGTTTTCATCCTATTTTCTCCATGTATTCCCTTGCAAGCATCAGGTCGCTTTCCTTGTCCACATCGTTGCCCACCTCGGGATAGGGGGATATTATGGCCGCCAGCTTTATGCCCAGCAGGGCCGACATCCTTTCCTCCACTTCCGCTATGGAAAGATTTCCGGACAGCAGCCGCAGCACAAAGTCCCAGCCCAGCACGCTGCACATTTTCCAGGGCTTTTTCCTGTATCCTACCAGCCGCCGGGCAAGGTCCGCCGAGCCTTCCACCACCCGCGGGTTTACATAAAACATATTCCCCCCGGTGAAGGTGCCGTCCTTTAACTTGGCGTAAGTTCTCTTTGCGCCGGGATACTTAAGCTCGTTGCTTTCCCTGGTTACAATGGGATAACACAGGTCGGCGCCGGTTTTTTCGCTTTCGGTTATGAAATGGTCCACCGCCTCCGGGGTAAGATAGGGTATATCGCAGGTAAGCACCAGCACCCTCGGCTGGTCCATGAAAAGGGCCACCCCTACCAGTGTATTGTCAATAAGGTCGCCGGCGCCTTCCACTATGTACGAAACCCTGTCCCCCAGGCATTCCCGCAGCCGAATCGTGGGACCCACAACCGCTATTTCGCCTATGGTGGCGCTTTGGAGCAGGGCATCCACGACGTATTCTATCATAAACCTGTCCTTGATCCTTGCAAGGGCCTTTGTATAACCGCCGGAAAGGCTCTCGTTTTTATCACCCGATAGTATAATTGCGCTTATCATATACCCACCCTCTTTTACGTCACCGTTTTTGTGGTTATTACCTCTCTGTACGACTTGCCGAAATACTCCGCCGCCGAAAGGGCGCTATTGTTATCCCGGAAAAGCCCGACCACCGTGGGGCCGCTCCCCGACATAACCGCACCGAGGGCTCCTCTTTCCATCATCTGTTCCTTAATCCTCAGTATCTCGGGGAACCTTAAAGCCGTTACCCCTTCCAGGACATTGACCATCCCGGAAGCTATTCGCTCCTTATCCCCCTTTGCAAGGGCTGAGACCATCCCGGCATTGTCCGGCCTTTTGGTTATGGAGGACAACTTTAGGTTATTATAGGCCCAAGCGGTGGACACCGGAAAGTCCGGCTTTACCAGCAAAAGGTCCAGCACCACTCCGGAAGGAATGGGGGTAAGAACCTCTCCCTTTCCCTGCGCCAAGGCGGGCCCCGTCATAAAGCAAAAGGGCACGTCGGCACCCAGCAAGGTACCCAGCCGCATCATGCCGGCGGTGTCCAGGTCAAGGCCAAGGAGCATACTGAGGCCTTCTATAACCGCCGCCGCATCGGCGCTGCCGCCGCCAAGCCCCGCGGCCACCGGTATGTTTTTCTCGATACTGACCGTTATACTGCGGTCCATGCCGTATTTATCCCTTATAAGCTGTGCGGCCCTGTAGGCTATGTTGACCCTCCCCTCCGGCACCAGCGGGCTGTCGCTTTCCACTCGTATGAGGCCTTTTCCGCCGCCGACGGTAATCCTGACCCGGTCGGCCAGGTCCAGCCGGTGCAGCACCATTTCCACCCGGTGATAACCGTCCTTAAGCCTTTCAATCACGTCAAGGGTTAAGTTTACCTTGGCCCGGGCCTGAAGTGTAGTTTCCGTCATAACCCTCCCCCTGTGAAAAAGTTTGTGCTCCTATTATTTATAATTATATACTCGCCGGGGGGATTATCCAATATAAACCTCATTGCTCAGGGTTTTTATTTGCCTGCACTTTTTTGCAGCACTTCCCTCTGCCTGGGTTTTGCCTGCATAAGGGCGGAGGCCCTCTCGATGGTGTCCAGCACCGGCTGCAGGTTTTCGTAGAATATAGCAATCAAATCCCCCGGCCTGGCGCTTTTCATGGCCTTCCACAGGGCCTTTGTTTCGTCGTATTCTATCTCCACGTTTTCCCTTGGGAAGCCCTCCCGCATAAGGCCTTCCAACAGGTAGCCTGCGGTCTCGCCGGGCTCCCTGCCCCTTAAGTCCTTGTCCTCCTTTATGTATACTTTGTCGAATATGCCGGCGCATATGCCGCCCACCTCTATCATGTCCCGGGCAAGGCGGTCGCCGGGCACCCCTATTATACCCACCAGCCTTTCGGCCCCCATGCCGGACAGGGCTTCCCCCACCGCCCTGTACCCGGCGGGGTTGTGCCCATAGTCCACCAGCACCCTAAAGCTGCCGACGCTGTATATGTTGAACCGGCCGGGATTGTTCTGTTGGTCGTTGTAAAAGGCCTTGAGCCCGGTCACTATGTCCCCGATGGGTATGTTTAGCGCATAGGCCCCGCATACCACCGCAAGGGTATTCTCTATATTGTGCTTCAGCCGACCCCCCATGGTGCAGGGCACTTCTTCCACCGCTATGACCGGGTAGTACTTGCCGTTCTTTGCGATTACTATGGTGCCGTCCTTAACAAACACCGCGGTCCTCCCATTATTTATATGCTTTATAACCAGCATATTGTCTTCCCTTTGCGAGAAATATATAATATTACATCTCACCCTGCCGGATATTTCTGCCGTCATGGCGTCATCGGCGTTTAACACGGCATAGCCGTTATACTTTACCGCCTCCACCACCAGGCTCTTGACATAGGCAAGGTCGGACAGCGTTTCAATGCCGTCTATGCCCAGGTGGTCGTTGGTGATGTTGGTGATTATGCCCACATCCGCAAGGTCGTACCCCAATCCCGAGCGCACTATGCCTCCCCGGGCGGTTTCCAGCACCGCAATGTCCACCGTGCGGTCGGTCAGCACGGTCCGGGCGCTGGAGGGACCGGTGGTATCGCCGTCCAGTACGCATTTTTGGTTTATGTACACACCCCCGGTGGTGGTAAGGCCTACGTTATACCCGCTTATGGCCAGGATGGAGGACAGCATCCTGGCGGTGGTGGTCTTGCCGTTGGTCCCGGTTATGGATACTATAGGTATGGAATACTTGCTGCCGTTGGGAAACAGCATGTCCACGATGCACCGGGCGGCGTTCCTTGCCTTGCCGCGGCTGGGGAAATGGTGCATCCTTATACCCGGGGCGGCGTTCACCTCTATTATAGCACCGCCGGTCGACGTCAGCGGCCTTGATATGTCGGTGGTTGTTATGTCCACCCCGGCCACGTCAAGCCCGATGATGCCGGCGGCCCGTACCGCCATCATGGACACCTGGGGATGTATTCTGTCGGTCCTGTCCACCGCCGTGCCGCCGGTGCTTATGTTGCAGTTTTCCCTCACCGTTACCCTCTCACCTTTCGCGGGTATGTAATCAAGGCCGATGCCCTGCCTTTCCAGTGCCAGCAGTGCATGGCTGTCCACCTTAATCTTGGTAAGGGGCATTTCATGGCCTTCACCCCTTTGGGGGTTTAAGTTCTCAATGTCTATGAGCTCCTTCACGGTGTGGATGCCGTCCCCCTCCACCGCGGCGGGGAACCTCTCGGATACCGCCGCAACGCTGCCGCCCACCACCAGGACCCGGAAGTTGCTCCCCTTTATCTGCCTTTCCACTATTACCCTGGGGCTTATGGCCGATGCCAGTTCATAGGCCTTCAGCAGTTCCCCGTCGGATGAAATGTTAAGCGTCACCCCCCTGCCCTGGTTTCCGTTATGGGGTTTTACCACCACCGGGTAGCCAAGGTCATGGGCCAGGGCCAGGGCGGATTCTCTGCAGTAGGCCACGCCGCCCTCCGGGACCGGTATACCCGCCTCGCTGAGCAGTTCCTTTGTAATCACCTTGTCGCAGGAGATGTCCACCGAGATGCAGCTTGTGTTCTCGGTGATGGTGGCTTCTATCCTTTTCTGGTACCTGCCGTAGCCCAGCTGTATTATGCTTCCGCTGCCTATACGCATATAGGGTATGCCCCTAAGTTTTGCCTCCTCTACTATCGCCAGCGTGCTGGGACCAAGGCCGGTTTCTCTCCCTATTTCCTTCAGATGGGCTATCTCGGCCTTTATGTCCACCGCATGCCCCGCAATAAGGCCGTTTACCAGGTCCAGCCCCACGCGGGCCGCTTCCAGTCCCACGTCCTCGTTCAGGTACTCATATATCACGTAATACGAATCCTCCTGTTCCGCCCTCCGAGCTTTTCCGAACCATACGTCGTAGCCGGCGGCGTTCTGCAGCTCAATAACCACGTGCTCCAGGACGTGGGAAAGATATGTGCCCTCCCCGAGCCTTTCCAGGAAACCGCCGGCATGGCCCCTGGAACAATGGTGGTTTGCCAGTCCGGGCAAAAGTTCAACCAGCGTTTGGTTGAACTTTTCGATATCACGGGTAGGGATATCGCTGTACCCCTCCAGGTCCACCTTAAGCCTTATTACCGGGCTGTGACTGTAAATGTTCCTGCCCCTGTATATCCTTTTCTCCAGTATTTTCATTTTCATCCTCCTGAGGTTTAAAATATATTGGTTTCCTTTGAATAAGGTCAAAACCGTAACCCCTTGGCAGCACGTGTATGGTCATGCCCACAAGCGCCAGCGGCTGGTCCGGCCTTGTTTCGGATACATTGCTGAAGGAAAGGGTGCTGCCGTCCACCACCGTCACCGCACCGGAGCCCGAAACCTTGAGCCTGCCTTCATCAATTACCGCCGCGGTATCCTCGTCTATGCCTATACCCAGCACATGGGGATTTTGGGCCACCGCGCACATGAGCCGTCCTATCCTGCCCCGCTGGGCGAAGTGCTGGTCTATGACACAACCGTCCAAAAGGTCAAGGCCGGGGGCCATCTTGACGGTGCATTTCCTCGGCGAGTCCTCTTCGTCTCCGGTTACTATCATGGTGCTGCTTACGGCGGACGCCCCGGCGCTGGTGCCGGCTATCACCAGCCCCCTTTCAAAAAGCTCTTTCAGCGCGCCGCCCATTGCCGTGCCCCCAAGAATGCTGGTAATTCTCAACTGGTCCCCCCCGGTAAAAAAAACGCAGGTGGTCCCCTTAAGGGCATCCAAGGCTTTCGGGCCTGAAGCGTCCTGCCTGCTTTCTATTTCCACGGCCCGGACATCCCCCACCCCGAGCCTTTGGAATATTTTCATGTACTTCTTTGCCGCGGGGCGCGGGTTCTGCGTAGCGGTGGTTATAATCACTATCCTGCCCCGGCCGCCGCCGGCGGCCCCGGCAACCTCTTTCAATACTTCGCAGTCCCCTTCCTTGTCCTCCGCCCCCCCTATTATGATAAGCTTTCCTGCCATGCCGCTTCCTCCTTGAAATCACACTAGTTATTTTTACCATCCGATGATGGTTTATACTTAAGGCTCCCAGTTTGCGGCGCATAAAAAAAATCCGCTAATGCGGGTTCAATCTTAAGAAACCAAATTGCTCAGTCTCTTAAGGCTTCATGAATGATAAGCGCATGCTTAAAATGGTTTGGTAAGGAAACTCGCCGAAGCTTTGCAGAAAAAC